>JACCED010361583.1_pt1 | contig 30341 bp, 25 predicted proteins | sample 7455021 | NCBI WGS metagenome assembly JACCED01 (sample SAMN15323456, study PRJNA562643) | freshwater metagenome | isolation source: river surface water | place: USA:Blue River Watershed | collected 2017-08-19 | reverse complement strand
TCTTTTCTACAAGTTCAGCTAAAGTCCATAACCATGGAATATAACTTTCTTGCATATATTCTTTAACAAATTGTTTAATTCTTTCTTCCAATGGTAGAATAATTGCATGATGAGTTGGTTCAGGCATAGTTTCAGGTGGTTCTGGTAATTGCAGCTCAGATATTTTACTATCCGAATAATATTCATCAAATACTTTATTAAATATTTCACGCTCTTTTGGACCAAAAAATGGTTCAATTAATATTTTACCAAAAGCCACTATTTTCTTCCATACTTTTAGTGCAGTTGGCTTAGATACTAAAGCTGTATTTTCCCTGAAGCGATAGCAACTAAATATAGAATCGGTGTCTCCATACCTAATAACTGGTTGGAAGGTTATCATCTTAATATCTTTTTCAACATATTTTTTAAGATCACCAATTAATTCTTGGTCATTCCGTGCTTTTAATTCCAAGTCCAATAAATGTTCTACTTTATCATTTTCATCATTTGCATAAAAATGTTTTAACCCATTAATAATCCATGGTAGAAATTCTTCATCATATCTTTTAGCTAGAATCAACATTTCACGACCAGTTGATGTGGTACAAGCTGCAATATCACGTTTACATACAGGAGATGTAGATGCACCAAGTTGGCCGTAAAGAGAATTAGCAGTTACTTTGACGGCTAATTGTTTTGCATCTAAAATCTTATATTTAAATGGATCTTTTTCATTTTTCATTTGTTTTTTAACGGCTTTACGTTCTTTTAAAAGATTATCCAAAATAGTTGGGATTACACCAAGTTTATTTTCTATTTGTGCAAATCGTCTATATTGAATTGAACCATCCGATTCTCTAAAGTTTGCATTATAATATTTGATTCCCGGTAAGTTATCAAATTCTGAATCTTCTACAATTGTCTCATGACTCATATTTTTATGAAGGATTGATGACGGATATAAACTAGCATAATCTTTAGTAGCTAATGCTTCATAATCAACTTTTGGTACTGGATCAAAAACAATAGCACCTTCGTAACTTGTTGATTCTGATTCAACTTCTTCACGTTTTTTAGATTTACATTTTGGACAGTCCCATTTATTTAGATATTCATTTTTGCATTTTAAACATCTATACATTTTATCTACTTTTAAAACTGGAAATGCATACTTTTGTTTTCTAAATTCTTTCAGACATAGTGAAAACAATTTAATACCTTGACCGCGAATAAATAGATAAGATAATGGTACATAACAGACATTTGCCATTTCTATGTTTTTAGTAACTACTTCTAACTTATTCATTAAAAGATTAACTAACTTGCAATCTTTTACACAGTATTTTGCCACAATAGCTCTGTCTTCAGCAGATCCTTTTTGAAGTCTAAAAATATCTTTGGGACCAACATCATCCTTTGCTTGTGACCAATTAATGACACCGCCTAATTTAGCAGTATCAAGTTCAGCAGCTAAAAAGCTATCACCTTTTACTATAATTTTTTTATTAGCAGATTCAACACCAAGTACCAAATACTTTTCACCGACTTCATCTGATACAAATCCTTTGATTACCTCCAAATGAATAAAATCATTGGGTGCAATATCTTGAACAGAATCACAACAAAGTTCAAACTTATTATCATCTAGTGCTTGATATGAATTTACTTGACCTCTAATAAACTTTGAAGCAATATAATCAAGTTTATAACAAGGCAAGTTAAAAGTTTTTTGTACATCTTTCATCAAGTCGATATGAATTCTTCCTGGTGTATCCCAAAATCGAAGTAAATTTTCACCAAGTGCTGAAGATGCTAATTTCATTTCTTTAAAATTACATTTAAAATTTTTTAATTTAGACATATAAGCCATTTCAATTTCAAGACCCAATATTTCTTTACATCTGTCATACATATATTTTTCATCAAAAAAGAATGTATTATAACCAGTAATAATATCACAATCATTATTATTAATTTCATTTAAAAATTGTAACATCAAGTCTTGTTCTGTTTCACAACTTTCAACAATAGTATTTTCTACAGGAGCTGTTTTTTCCAGACAAGCAATGTATTGACGATATGGTGTAGATTGACCAATGTATGTATAAGTTGCACCTATTTGAATTACACAATCACCTTTACGTTTTGCTTGTGGAAATTCACCATCGATACTATTACATTCAATATCAAACGAACAGATTCTCAAAGGTGCATTATGATCTTTTTTAATTGGATTTAAGTTTCTCCAATCAACATGAATTTCGATATCACATCTTGATTCTTTTTCATCAGGATCAGTAATTATTTCATATTTTGAAGTCTCAACCCATGAACAACCACTAATTTCCCTAATGTGAAAACACCGCAACATTGGTGGAAGATTGGCTTCATATAATTTAAATTTTGTTGGTTTAGACAATTCTTGAATACTTGGAATACTAATTTCATTATTGTCAAAATAACTTTTATATTTTTTCATACCATCTGCATTAGTAAACACTAATCGAGCAAAATAATATTCTTTATCGTTGGTAAAACCTTCAGCTCTCTTAAGTTTAACTAATTGCATTTCTTTTAAAGTTGATTTAAACTTGTAGAATACTTTTTTATTCTCTTTACTTTTAAAGTATGTTTCCATTTTATCAACAATATCTTCCAAAATTGCTTTGGATTTGTGTTGTAGTTTATTTGGTAATAACAAATAAAAGTATGGAGTATAACCAATTATTTTTGCATAAACAGATTTTCCATCATCACAACGTCCAAATGAATGGATTATAAAATTTCCAGGTATATCATTATCTTCGTCACAATCACCATCTTCATCAACAGGTACTTCATGACCTTCTAACCAATCATACAACTGAAATTCGATGCTATCTTTAATAATTTGCTTATTATTCATTACTATAATTATATTATATATAAAAGAATTCTTTATCAATTTTTATATATTGATAATAAATTAAACGAATTACACAAAATTATTTTTTCAATAATTTAGAGTATAATTTTTAAGGGAATTATCAATAATATTTTCAATTGATGAGTACGGTAATGTAATTATATTATTTTGTCCACAATAATAGGTAATTATATTAGATACAACATCAATGATATAATTGTTAATTGGTAAACAGTGTACAATAACTTTAAATGCTATAACATAAGGGTCTGAATTATCCATATTAATAGATTAAATTAATGTCTATAAATATTTAAATTCAATATTTTTTAATTTAATAATTGTGTTTTTATTTTTTTTATTATATAATTTATATTATAATGTCAAACACAAAAACAGTTGTTATGTTAAGTTATGATTTGGAAAATAATTCTACCAATTCTACCAATTATTTTATTAAAAATCTTTTAGAAGTTGAAAATAAACTAGCTCATATGTATAATTTTATAAACATTATTATTACTAATAAAAATAATTTAAATATACAAGATAACAGTTTTACTATTCTCAATGATAGTAAAGATAAATGTATATCAGATAAATTAAATAATGGACTTAAATATTGTAAAAATATTAATTATGATTATGTATTTATTATGGAAACAAATAATATAATTGATGCGGAAATTCTTGACGCATATTATTATTATATGGATGATAATTATGATTTTATTAATTTACTAAATATGTACTACTATAATATAGATAACAAACAATTATATTTTTGGAATGGTTTTGTAGAAGATAGAAAGAATGATTTTGTAAGTATTGGTAAATGTTTATCAAAAAGTTTAATTTCAAAATTAAATTATAATGGATGGGAAAGTAATCTTAATACCTATTTAGATTTATCATTAATAAATAGACTTAAAAGACTTGATAATATTCAAGATATAACATTAGATATTAAAAATTTTGGTTTCGCATGTGAAATAATATCTAATAGTACTTTTAATCAAATATCTAAAATTAAAAAATTATGTAATCTACAAACATCAAATATATATTATAAATATATTACAAATATAATTAATTCAACAATCAATTCAACAAATAATTCAACAAAATCTATTTCTATGCCATCTAATATTAAAACAAATAATTCTAACAAGTTTCTATCAACTAAAAGTAATGATTTGGTTTATAATCTTTTTAAAAATACAATTAGTGATAAAAAAGTTATCACTGATGTAATTCATAAATTAGTTGATAATCCAAATATTATTAAAACTGTAATGGGTGGTCAAATACAAACATCACAAATTGTAAATTTAATTATGTCAAACCCATCATTACTCAAACATATAATGGATAATATTAATATTGACACAAATAAAACAAATGATTTTGTTCAAAACATTATCAAAAATATGATATTAAAAGATGGCTTTAATTTTGGTTTAAATAAAAATGATGGTAATAATATTCATGACCATTATGATAATGACGATGATGATAACGATAATTATAACAATGATAATGACAACGACAAAGACAATGATAATTATAACAATGAACACTATGATAATAATGATGAACACTATGATAATAATGATAATAATTATGATGAAAAAAATATTAATACCAATGAATTTATCAAATATGATCACAAAAATAATAATTATATAAACAATACTCTTAATAATACACCCAATAATCCACCTAATAATGCACCCAATAATCCACCTAATAATGCACCCAATAATCCACCTAATAATGCACCCAATAATTTATTAACAAAAACAAAAAATAATTTAGGACAATCTGTTTTTAATGAATTAAAATCAACTAAAAAAATAGAGAAAATTGTACCTGTTGTAAATAATACACCACAACCAGTTAGTGATCACATTGTTAAAATAAAATTAATTCAATCAAAATATCATAAAAATTCTAATATGATGAAATTAATTTTATCAAATAATAACTAATAACTAAATAATATTAATATTTAATTATTATATATTGATTTTTTAAATTTTAGTAAATTAAATTGACTTAAATCAAAATTATTTACTTCTCCATTTAATGGATTATATAAAATAAATTTATTTACTTGATATTCTTTCTTCTTTAATAAATAACCATATAGTAAAACTTGACTGATATTAGATATTGTTGCTATTTCATTATAATTTGATACAGAAGATTTAATTTCAATAATTGTATCATCACACAATATATCTATTTCACCTCTAACACTACCGAATGAAACTGTATAATGAGTATATATTTCTTTTGGTTTTAAACTATTGATCATTTTACATATTCCTTTTTCTAGTTCCAAATAATAATTAAAAGCCAATTGACTAATTAATAAATCTTTATAAATATTAATTGTTTCTGAATTAAAATTATTTGATACCTTATATGTGCTAATATAAAATATATGTTCTAATATATTTCTCCAGTCTGTTTGTGGATCTATATATTCCAAATATATCTTTTTAGGAAAACTTGTATCTTTATGGATTAAATTAAGATCAAATTTTTTAACTTTTTTTGGGAAATTAATTTGAATCATTTTGGATATTAAATAATCAATAAAAGTTCCAATTATAGTTTTATATGATAATTTTTCAATATGTCTAGGTATTTCAAACATCTTATTAATTGAACTTCTTGTGTTAACCAAGGAATTAATTTGTTCTGATATTTTATTATAACCAATAAATCTTAAATAGTTTTGAACATCTTTGGATATTATTAATGTTGGATTAAAATTTTCTATGGTTACCCCACACCCAGTATAGAGATCAGTATTTAGTTCTCTAATTAATGGACTTATTGTCATTTGACTATCTGGATGTAAATCTTCTGTATAAGTTATAAATAAATATTTTTTTGCTCTTGAAGCTGCTACATAAAATAATCTTCTTTCTTCATCAACCTCTTCTAATTCATCTAGATAATATTTAGTTCTTACAGATGGAAAATTTTTACAATCCATATCTATTATATACACATATTCCCATTCTAAACCTTTCGCACCATGAACAGTAGTCAAATACAGAACATTTTCTAAATTAGTTTCAACTTCTTGATTCAAATATAAATCATTAATAAATTGTTCTAATGATGAATTTTTAAGATAATTTAACAAATTATAAAAATCTGCTAATTTACCATCAATGTTTGATTCTTTCTTAAAAATCCATAATTTTTCCAAATAACTTATAATAAATCTTGCTTTGTCAATATCTCTTTTAATTTTTTTCAAATATAAAATTGTATCATATAAATTAGATAATGTTAATCCAGCTTTTTCCTTATTTAAATTATTCAAGTTATTCAAGTTAGAATCAACATGATTTTTTATTAAACCCATAATGTCATTAGTACCAGATGATATACTATCTAATATGTCATTTGCTTTCTTTATCCCATATCCTGGATGAAGACTAATAATTCTTTTCCAATGAATAGAACTTTTTGGATTAATCAATACTGTTAAAAATGCTAAAAAGTCTTTAATATGTGATTTATCTAATAATGATAAACCAATATGTTTAACGGTTGGTATTTTATTTCCCATTAAATGTAACTCAATATCATCTAATAAATTATTTTTTCTTGCTAATATTACCATATCTGAAAACTTTACACCTTCTTGATTCTTTTTAATAATATCTTGAACTATCCATTTATATTGTTCTGGTTGTGATTTAAAACAAAAAACACATGGTTTTAATCCAAACTTTTCTTGTTTAGAAATAACTGATTTTTCAAATTGATTTGAATTATGAGATATAATATCTTGACAAAAATCAACAATTGATGGCGATGAACGATAATTTTCTGCTAGTAAATACATCTTTTGTGATTTAGATGGATCATTAAATGTCTTTTTAAAATCTAATATATATTTGACAGATGATCCTCTAAATGCATAAATTGCTTGTGCATCATCTCCTACCACCATAATTTTACTTTTAGCTGATAGTTTTAATAAGATATAATTTTGCACAGGATTAACATCTTGATATTCATCAAAAAATACATATTTTATTTTATTTTTAAATACTTCTGATTTATCGTCATCTAAAAATTTACTAAATTGAATCATCAAGTCATTAAAATCCACAATATTTTCTTTTTTCTTTTTACTTTGATATAATTTATAAATGTAATTAAATTCTTTGTAATATTTTTCCAAATTATTTTTCTTCAATACTAATTTCATATCAAAAGGGTAAGTGGTCGAAGCTTGGTCAATTATTAATTGAATTTTTGATTTGATAATATTAATTTCATCTTCATCTAATTGTTGTAATGTGGAATTTTCATTGATTAAATCTCTTAAATAATCTCTAACATCTTTTTCATCTAATACCGTATAATTAATGTCATTATATTCTTGTAATACTTTATAACCAAGCCCGTGAAGTGAACCAACATGATATGGTATTTTGTTTGGTAAGATTTTACTTAATCTACTTAACATTTCCATCCCAGCTTTTTTAGTAAATGTAATTAATAGAGTTTCTTCAGGAGTAATCGAAGATGTATATGTTCCTTGTGGAACTATAACCGATGGTGTATATGTTCCCGGTGGAACTATTATTTTATTATCCAAAATCATTTTAACATATCTAGCTATCAAAGTATGTGTTTTTCCTGAACCAGGGCATGCTACAACCAATATATTATCTTCTGTTGCATTAACTATTTGTTCTTGTTGTTCGCTCAATTTTAAATTTTCTAAAATTAAATCATCGGAAAAACTAGCTAATTGTTTTTCTATTTGGATCATTTCATTTTCTATTTGAAAAATTCTTTTTTGTTGTTCTATCAATTCTATCTTTAGTAAATCTCTTTTTCCTGTTAGATTACTTAAAGAACCATTTGGGTCAGGTTTTAATTCAATTGTTGTTTTGTCAAGTCCATTCATTTTTGATTTGTTAATACTATTATTATATGATATTTCTTTAAATTGTATTTTTTATGGAACTTCTGGAACATAAACAAGTTTTGATGATTTAATTACAAAAGTATTTTTCTTAGTTATTTATTTGTCCTGTGAACTTGAAAACACCACCCTTGACTTCCATGCCATATATGATGCCACCAACGACATCACCATAAATATCAAATTTAATGGTAGATCCAGTAAGGGACTTTCCGCTATATGCCTTAACAGCCTTAAGCATTGCATCACGAGTTGTAGCTCCTTTTGCAATACAATTTAATAATACGTTTGTAGCATTAATGGACTCAATAGCGTAAACTCCTGAAGAAACACCCATCTTCTTCTTGAAATCTGCTTCAAGCTTTGCATCAATATCAGCAAGTGTGACTGATCCTGATGTAAAACGAGCACCTTCGAGAACTGATGCTGGAACAAGAGTTAGTAAGCTTGGTGAAAAAACGCCGTCGCTGCCTGCAAGAATTCCTTTGTATCCACTATCACGTAGTTGCTTGAAGAATAGTGCAGCCTGTGAGAAGTAACCGATGTAAATAACAACGTTTGCACCTGTAGTCTTAACCTTAGCGATTGTTGCAGACAAGTCATTTATATTGGCAGATACGCTATCAAATCCAGCTGATTGACCAGCAGGAATTGTAGGCTTCATGTAATTAACTAGACTAACACCATAAATTGATTTGTCATCAACTATGAATACCTTAGGTGATGAAACACCCTTTGTAGCTAACTTAAATAGTAATGGACCCTGCTCTTTATCGGTTGATACTACACGGTGGAACACTGGAAAACCAATTATTCCATCAGCTGGTGCTGTTAGTGATACACGGGTTGCAGATGGAGATATAAGAGCCATTCCAACAGGCTTATAATATTGTAGTGATGCAATTGTTGCACCTGAATAAGCGGGTCCTACAATACCAAGAATCTTTTTATCAGATACAGCACCTGGAACAACTGTTACAGCTACTGCTGGATCTCCCTGATCATCGATTGAAACAAGATTAATCTTGATATTCTTGTTTTTTGCTTCGAATAGTTTGATTGCATATTTAATTGCATTTTGCTCATCAATACCTAATGATGCTTCTGGACCTGTTAATGGGCCTTGATAACCAATTGTGTATGTTTTTACTGCTCTTATATTACTATCATTGGAATTATCAAGTTCTAGTTCATCCATATCACTTTCCAATAATTCATTTGAATTATTTAAGGAAATAATAGTTGAATTAATCCCATTTATAATTTCGACATTATTGGAATCTAATAAAAATTTTGGAATAGACGTTGTATTATGTTTAATATTAATAACTTTTTTGGTCATAAAATATTGTTATGATTATATATTAACTATTAGACATTTTTTTATAAAAAATTGAAAATTTAATCCAAATATGTTATTTAAACTAACAATTTATGTCGAACCCTCACATCCCACAAGCATATAATGACTATATTGGTGTCGAATCTGAATCTCGTGAATACAAGGAATTTACCTTTAATCTTGCGGGGATGGACATTGATATGCAACTCGCTGAACAGTACTGTCAGTCAAATCAATTTGATTTTAACACCAATGTGATTCGCAATCTCAAGCGATATTTTAAGGTTTTCATTCCCAAATACACATGTGGTTTTCTAAATTCAAACATCGATGGTGACTTTTTTATTGGTATTAATGATTATGGATTTGCTAAAGGAATTCCATATCAAGGTGAATTACCTGTTGATTATCTCCAATCAAAACTGGTTGGAATCATTCAAAAATTTGTTAGAATTAATCATGGTATTCATCACAGTATTAATATAGAACAATTTGTCAAAATTAACTTTTTTAAGATTGACAAACCGGGTAAACCTGATGAACCAGTAAATAAACGTTTTACAGACTATCTTAAGGAAAAAGCTGAATACATGAAACGTTATCGCGAATACATTGAAAAAATAGAATCTTGGAGAATTAGGTTTTTCTTTTTTCACCAAAAACTTGTTGATTTGGTTAATAATTATGAAACTCGTATAATGTTAATTGAATATATTAAACATCATGATCCAACAAATTGTGTAATAAAATTGTTGGAAGGTGATTATCAACTAGAATATAAGGACCATGATGCGATCCTTGCAATTAAGGAAAACAAATCTGAACCATATTACTGGGTTTGTAAATGGAAAGATGAAATGGTTGATTACATTCGCTCCCAACGCCCTGCACTTATTATGGATTTTAATCAAAATACTCCAATGAATTTAATTACTAGCCCAAATGAAATGATTCCTTATTGGGTAAATTCAAATCCAGATATGAATTTGTATGTGTGTCATGTTCAATTTATGACCTCACATATTCCTTTTGTCTATGGTAGGGATTCAAATTCAAATTCCAATTCATATTTTCAATATTATGATTTGCATAAAAAGTGGATTAGTTGTTATCGCACTACTTTGCCAAATGGTGATCCTGTATGTAACCCATTTAAATTTTAATTTAGTTTAGTTTTGTTTAGTTAAGGTTAAATAAATAAAGATTTTTGTTAACTTCAGCTAATAATTCATCTCTAATATTTAATAAATCACTATCTGTAAATTTGGTTTGTAATGATTCTAAATATTTTTTAGCTTGTTCATATAATATAACTATACCACTATCATCAATATATGTTGGTTCTATTTTAATTGAGCTAAGTATTGGTTTTAATTTATATCTACCAATAAATACTTCGACAAATTTATCTACTAAATCACCTAATACTGAATTAAATCTATCTGAAGCTACATGTCTAGCATATGAGGTAGTATTCCAATGATATAATTTATTAGCAAGTTGAAAAGTAAAGAAAAATTTAACAATTTCATTAATATCTTGTTGAGAAACCATTTTTATTTAATATAAATTAATTTAGATATTTTTATTTTTTTAAACTATTTTTTTTAAAATAAAAATATTTATTGGATTTTAATGGGTATGAGTATAAGCTGATAGTACCCGAGCACTTGGATCAATATAATCCTTAACTTCTTTTCCATTAGCAGACCATTTTGGTTGCCAATAATGAGGAATAATATTTAAACGTTTTTCACCAAAAAATTCCACAAATACTTTTTTGTAGTAGTATTGTTCTTTTGTCACACAATTCCATTTTGATTTTTCATTGGCAAATTCTTCATCTGATACTTGGGTATCAATATGTTCTTGAATAATTTGAAACCATGATTTTTCTTTTGATGAAACACCATCTGAAAAAGCTTCTTTCTTACGCCAAAGAACATCGCGAGGAAGAATATCGGTATCTTCAAAAGCATTACGAAGCCACCATTTTTCAATGCCTTTGTTTGTGGGCATTCGCATTTCAGCTGGAATAGACCAATATGCTTCAATAAATTCTGGATCTAGTAGAGCAATCCGACCTTCCAAACCCCAACGACTAATACAACGGTCAGCCCTGCGTCCATCATACATATGAATATCTTTGACATATTGTAGTGCTGTATCATGAAGTGATTTACCATCAGGTGCATAATAGTTAAACAAGTATGACGAGCATACTTCATCCGGGCCTTCCCCAACAAGAACAACACGGGCATCAGTTTTAGTACCAATATGTTTACATACCAAATATTGACCAACTGAAGCTCGAATAGTAGTGGTATCCCATGTTTCAGTAGTCCAAATAACATCACGAATAGCTTCAAGACCTTCTTCTGGTGTAAAAAATACTTCTTTGTGATTTGAACCAATATGCTGGGCTACTTTACGAGCATAAAGAAGATCAGTACCTTCGTTCATACCACAACAAAATGTGTTAATTGGTTGTCCAAGTAATTTGGCTGAAATAGCAGCAACCAATGATGAATCAACACCACCGGAAAGTAGAAATGCAATTGGACGATCAGCCATAAGTCTCCGTTTAACAGAGTTAATTACCGAGTCGCGAACAATTTTAAGATGGTGTTCTTCTGTGCTGTTACTCAGTGCATATCCATGTTTAAGGTTGACATTATAATTTTCTGTTTTATAAACTGTTTCAAAATTATAAGTATCTGATGAACTAATCTTACCAAAGTTATCAATATTAATTTCTAAAATGGTACCAGGTTGAAATTCTTCAACACTATCATCAAAATGATTCATACCCTTAATTTCAGAACAAAACATTAAAGATTTAGATTCAGTTTGTGGTTTATGATAGTATAGAGGGCGAATACCAATCTGGTCGCGTCCAACTACAATTTGTTTAAGGTTTTGAAGACGATCAAATTCAAATAGTACAAATGCAAATTCACCTTTAATTTCTTTAACAAATAATTGTGAAAAGTCATGAATACGAGTACGACCATCTGGATTGTATTTGGCATATTTAATGTATAATTTAGGAATAGTCATACAATCAGAATTGTTTGGTATTTCCAAATCATGTTCTTTAATTAAATCTTTAAAATTATAAATTTCACCATTGCAAATAAATACAATAGTTCGTTCACCATCTTCAATAATATAAGGTTGATTGGCATGAAATGTTGGATCCATAATTGCTAAACGATGAAAACCAACAGTAACATTTTTAATAGTTTGAAACATTGATGAATCAGGACCTCTTGGTTGGATAGCCATAAAGTCTTTGTATAATTTATCAAACCGTGATGTTTGTTTAATAAGTTGAATATAAGCCCAAATTCCGCACATTAAAATAATATATGATATATAATAAATAGTCTTTATTTCAAATTTTTTATTAAAATATTAAAGAATTTAGATTCTAATAAAAAAATTAGTCAATATCAATACCACAATCATAACAATAATCAGAATCATTATTAATCGAACTCAAATCCAAGTTATTAATTTTAAGTACATTAATAATATTAATAAGATTTGAATCTTGACAAACCATATTGCAATCAATACTATCAATCCGATACAAAATCCACATATCACTAGAGTAATCAAAAACAATACGATAAAAATAATAATAATTATTAATATCTATTTTTTGTTCAAATCCAATAAATGGTACTTGGATATAATCTTTATTATAACAACCAAATTTAATTGGTGAAAGCTGATTAATAATTGATTCCGCAAGTTCTGCAAATTCAACACGAGTTTTTTTAATTTGACTATTGACAGACTTGAGCATGTACAAATATGAATTAAATGGTTTATTTTTAGTATAGATATAATTATTATTTGTTAGTGTACAAGTTGACATTAAATTTATAATTATTGTATATTTAATCATAAAAAAATCAATTTTTTAATAATTTACACAAAAATTTGATAAATTATTACTATTACTATTGCTATTACTAATAAAATTATTAACTTGATCTAACATATCATCCCACTTGTTATCTAAATTATTATTAATAACAAGAACTGGTGTTTCTTTCCAATTATTAAACCATTCTTCGTGATAATTATGGAGTTCTTGTAAATATTCTAGAGGGACACCATTTTCTTCATTACGCCCACGTACATGCATTCTTTCAAAACATTTTTCTGGAGAAGTTCTTAGATAAATAATTCCATCTGGTTTCTTAAAAAATTTTTGTTCAAGCCAATCAAACCAAAAATGATAACAGTTCGTTTCCAACACATTCATCTTATTTGAGTTAATACATGATTTACCAAAAACATATCGGTCTGTCCAAATTGAACGTTCAGAAAATCTAATTGGTTTAATTTGTGGGGTATCAATTGATTCAAGTCTTGTTTTGAACACCATTGTTTGAAATAAGTAAGAATAACGAACAGGTTCTTCGTAAAATTCTTGTAAAAGATTTTTACCATCTGATCCTTTAATATTAAGCCACAAATTAACTGGTTCGCGAATAACCTCAAAATTTTCATTTTGATTTAATTTTTCTAACAAAGTTGTTTTTCCAGAACCAATATTTCCTTCGACCAGATACCATTTATTGTGATTATTCGTAAGATTCATTAATATATATTTAAAATAAACATAACATATTATTAAATCAATTTTTTGTATTTACGGACTTATTCATAACGTAACATTGACAGTGCATTATAAATTTTATCACGTTGATTGATGATTGACATCAAATAGTCACATTGCGTGGTACAACATTGTTTTGACTCAATAATATCCTGAATGATAATACAGAATAACTGGGTATAAGTTTCCAAAATATAGCGAGGATCTTTAGAATGCTCATCATATTTGAAATTATAAATAGTTGCAAGGTTTTTAACTCGGTTAAGACCAAATACACTTGACAAATCAAAATCAATTGATTCATTTAATTTTCCAATAACAAGCGAAAGTGGATATTGTAGAATTCCAATCCGCTCATTTAAATGTTGAGAGTATTTTTCAGTAGATGTACTTGCGAGCTTGACAAGTTTATAAAATTTGTCTTGAATAAATCGATTGCTAGAATCAACAGCAGCGAGTTCTGGTGTAATTTCAATAAAACACCCACTATCTTTTTGTGTAACATCAAACATCACATTATCTAAAAGTTCATCGCGATCGAAACAGGCCAGTAAACTTGAATAAAAATTAAAAGTATCTGGGCCAGAATAATCTTGGAAAATTAATTTGGTTTTATCAACTTTACTCAAACAAATCGAAATCAAATTAATTAGGTTTGCAACACAGTGGTCTACAATCGCATTAATTTGTTTCTCTTCATCATTATGGAAATATTTACGTGTTTCGTAATAAAAGTATGTATTAAATGCGAATACATGTGTTGTACTATTTCGAAATGTTCGAGAAATATATTTATCATCAGGTCCAGTAACTGAATCAACTTGTCCCAATGGATCACCTTTAGTGGCAAAAAATGATTCGAGTTTCAGCGGTGCTTCCAATGCTGGATCAATCAAAATAATTAACTTGTTATCCCGAAATTTATCAAGAAAACACGGGTACTGTTGATTATTTGACTCAGGTTTTTGATTATTAACTTCATCGTAATGACTGTAACCCATTGACGAACCTACAGCTATATAGACGAGGTTGGTAGACGGTAATGATGCAATATTAAAAATATTTGACCAGTTTTCCATTAAACTTAATTTATATTTGGGTAAATGAATTAAAATTTCAATTTTTACTATTTGTTATTTGACTAATATCATTAATCAAGCTTGATTTGATATTTTTTAAACCATTCATTTGTTTATTTAACATTTTAATTCCAATATAATTTTCATACAATTTAACAATTAATGGTTTTAGTTCTGTATTTAAGTTATATATTTTTATTATAGTTGGATTCTTAATCATATATTTACATTTATTCCCAGTATTAATATGTACTTTTTGTAAGATATCAAAATTATATACCATATTTTCTGTTAAATCATAAATTGATTTAATTCTAGAGTTTAATTGGGTGATTTCATCTTGATTGAAATACGAAATTATTTTACCATAAAACTTTGAAATAGACTGATATATTTTTTTATCCTGATTTATTTTTTTCTTAATAGTATTATAATCAAGCTTAACGTTTGTCCACTTGTACATTTCATATATTTTCATAGTGTCGACAAAGTTAATAAAATCATTATGCTTTTCAATAACATCTTTGACAATTTCTATGTTTGAATAAATTGTTGAAAGTGTTGTTTCAATTAATGATAACAATGATAATTTATCTTTTTCTATATTTATTTTACGTTCTTCGTAATTATCATAATCATCATAATCATTATAGGTACTTGATGTATTTGTTATATTTTCATCCATTGTTAGATTTAATGACAATATGATAATAATATAATAGTTGTTCAGTTCAATTTTTCCAAAAAAATTGAGCAAATAATACAATAAAACATAATATTATTAATAAATAAAATGATTAAACAAAAGTTATCAACTATTATAAAATTTAATAATTGGGAAAAACTAAATGATATGTATTCTTTGATAAATAATAAAAACTATATTATGCTTTTATGTACATCAATAAAATATCATAGTAAAGAATGTTTTGACATATTAATTTCTCATCCAAAAAATAAAGATTATATAAATACTTTATCATCTTATCATTATATAACATTAGTTTTTGAAAATTATATTAATGGACCAAATAAATCAAATGAATATTATATAGAAAAAGTATTTCCAGAATTAGCCCTAATTAATAGTTATTCTATGAATTATATAATTCAAAATACTAATTTATTTGCAAAAATTTATAACAATATAATTAAAAGCGAATTGTCACTAAATTATTTACTTTGTCAAATTTGTATGAATAATAGTATTGATATATTTAATAATGTTTTTAATCACATTAAAAATAATCAAAACCATTTTCCATTTTTTAATAATAACTGGGTTAATAAAATCATATTATATAATTGTTTAATTTTTGATAACGTAGAAGTATTAAAAGTATTAGATAATTTTGGTTATAATATTGATTATGTTTTGACAGGTAATATTAAAATTTCATCTTTGGTTCTAAGTTTATCTGACATAGATAATAAAATGTATGATTTAAAATGTTTCAAATATTTGATTACAAAAACTACAACTGAACAAAATTTACTATGGTCTGTACATTTGAATTTAAAACATTTCAATTACTGTAACCATTTTTATAAATTAACTACTAACTGGGATTTTAATTATGATAAATTTAAAGAATTAGACCCAATAAATAATATGGTGGATTTAGAAGAACCATATTATAATTTAGAATTAACTAATGAAAATTTAGGATTAGCGATGTTAAATGAAGATGATTTTAACAATGGATTTATTGATATTTATAATTTTGAAAGAAGTATTAATATACTATATAGTTTGATACAAACACAAACACAAACACCAAATCTAAAAATTAAAAAATATTTGGAAAATATAAATAAAATACCAAATATTGATATAATTGATCAAATTTCATTTTACTTATGTATAATAATTCAAAATATTTCTATAATAAAACGTAAACTTAAAAGAAAGAATAAACTTGATAAATTAATTAAAATTCTTAAAATAATTGCATATTTTAAAACAAATAAATTATCAACTTATAACCCAATTATTAAAATAAATGAATATATACAACCTAAAACTAAAACACTTATTAAAAATATTATATACTTCTTAACAAAATTATCTTATGATATTCCAGATAATATCAAACCTGAATTAATTCAAAAAATTTTTACAAAAAGAGAAATTAAAAACTGGGAAATAATTATTAAATCACAAAGTGAAGACTTTATATTAAAAAATATAAAAAATATTAGAAGAGTATCATCAATAAAATACAAGTATAAAACCACGCCATCTAATAATGTAATAGTAGATGATGAATCTGATGAACTGGAACAAAATGAACCTGAACAAAATGACATCGATATTGAGTTATAATTTACAGGTCAAATTCTTTTGTTTTTTTATTTTTTTTATTTGTTTTAACTGTAAAATCATTATTATTAGTAGGATTAAATAGACTTTTTGTTTTTTGTGATTCTTGAGTTTTTTTATGATCATCACCAAGTAAGGTTTGTACAGGTTCTTGTGGAGATTCATTTTCTGAATCATCTCCAGAGTCATCATTTGATTTTCCAGTATTAATCCCATCAATTTTATAGGTATCAAAATCTCCATCATTTAATTTAGACAAATGTTCGAGTTTATATTTAAGAGTTCCACAGATGAATTCTTCAATGGTTCCCTCGCAAAACACTACTTTTTGGATTGCATCAGTTTTAGCTCCAGCACGATGAATACGACCAAGACATTGAATAAAATCTTGAGCACTCCAAGTTGGACTGATAATAGAAACTCTCTGATGTGATCCAAGAAGGTCATGAAGACTAATCCCGACACCTCCTGCTTTTATATTAAGTAATATGATTGTCTTTTTATTAGCCTGAAAATCTTTAATATTTTGATTGCGTTCTTCAATCGATTGTTCTCCATGAACAACACAATCAATGTCTAATTCGTCAGCTATTGTTTTTAACGTTTCATTAAAATTTAAAAATACAACAGATGATTTACCATCAATTATATTTTCTTTAATAAGTTGAACAAATGTTGGTACTTTTAATAGTTCAACAGCTTGTCGAGCGCGAATGATTTTTGGTAATATATACACAGCACTGGAAGCTTTTTCTTTAATATCAGCATATGCATCTTCAATTAGTTTATACTGTTCAGCAATCTTATCCGCATTTGTCATTTGATAACATTTAGCTCTAATATCATTCTTTGGAAACATGTCACCCAAGTCTTTGATTCGCATTCGTCCTCCATAATTTGGAAATAACTTTTTATTTAATGCAAGAGCTTCATCTGTTTTGTGTGTTCCGGCCAAATTTTTAATCCAATAAGGAAATTTACGCGGATTATCATAAAATCCCATTAGATAACCAAAATTTTTAAATAATTTTATTTTGTCAGCTAATGTTGCACTTAACATAATTACTTTATTATTTACACCTTTCAAGCTTAATAATAATTTAGAATGAAGTGTTTTATCATTTTTGCATCGGTGAACTTCATCAAGAATAACAATATGATTAGGTTGTAAAAGCCATTCATAAGTTTTTTCCTCTTTATTAAATAAAACGAAAGGATATGATTCGTGATTTTGAGAAGAAAATGATGTATTTATAACTTTTTCATAGTTAATAATATTTTCTGGTTCTATTTCAAAAAACTCTGAAACAGTTTTCCAATTTTCAATAACACTTTTTGGGCAAACAATAATTGGTTTTAATTTAAATTGTTTACATACAGCTAAACTACAATATGTTTTACCAGTTCCTGTGTCAGATGCGTCCACAATAATATTAGAGTTTTCAAAAGAATAAATTAAACTCAAACAATGTGGAATTTGGTAATTTAATAGTTTTGATATGATCGATTGTTCCATTATTAAGTTAGGTTTTATTAAATAATAATAATTAAAAGTCAATTTTTATTATTTAATTAATAAATTAAGTGTGGGTAATGATAAAAAATATATAGTAATTAATATATAAATTATATGGATATAATTAATTTATTATATAATATTTCCAATTGTCGAAAATATATGTTATTAAGAAAAGATAATCATATAAAAATATCTCATTTAGCTCAAATTAAATATTTAAATGAACTAAAAAATAAACAAAAATTAAATAAATATTGGTGGTTATTTAATATACCAAATTCAAATGTGAATTGGTCTGAAATATCAAAGTATAAAATATTCAATCAACAGTTTAATTGGAATAAATATGTAAACCATGTAAAAAAATGATATATTATATAGTATGTACTTCTTTTGTATTTATTTTTTTTAGAACGCCTTTTATAACTTTTAACGCCATACATGATTCGTTATATAATATAACCTATCTTTACATAAATTTGACATTATATTTTGTATCAACATCAAAATTAATCATATTTCCCAATCTGTTGTTTTCCATTAAAAAATAGATTATGTTTAGAAAATATATTAAAATTAAATAGAAATTATACATTAAATTATTGATTTTAAATGTCATATTTATGATTTTTTTAATAGATAGATGTATTGATTTACCGAATCAAATATAATTATTATAAAATAAAATCAATTTTTATTTGTTTTTTTTGTAGTTTTCTTAGGTTTTACAGTACTTTTAGAGTCTTTTTTGGCAGTTTTTTTAGAAGCTTTTTTTGAGCCTTTTTTTCCACCATTTTGTTTGACTGTGGAATTATTAGGAATAAATATTGGCATCATTAATAATAGGTATAAAATAAATATTTAATATTATAAAAAACAATTATCCATGTTATATTATATGATTAATATTGATCAAATAACTGATTCTGGTACTAAACTAGTTTCTTATTCAAGTAATAAATTAATTTTATTAGTTATTATAATATTAGATTTTTTAAAAGATAATATTACAGGTATTTTATCATTTTTATTTGAAAAGAATATAATACAAACAATGATTGGATTATTAATAGCTTCACAAATAAGTAAATTTACATCAGTATTATCTGATGTTATAATATCTCCTATAATTCAATTAATATCATTTGGACAATTTTCAAAATTGGAAGATTTTAAAATATATTTATTTGGTGTAGAATTTAAAATTGGATTATTAATTATAACATTAGTTAACGTATTACTTGTTTTTATTATTATTTACTATATATGGAAATTATCTAGAGTTGAAAATTATAAATTTATACTTGATATGTTAGACAATGCTAAAGAATCATCACAATCATTACAAAGTAAACCAACAATTTTAGTTAGTTCAAACATTAGCCAATAAAGATTTTTCAGTATGAAATTTAAATTTTTTAAAAATTTCATTTGATAATAGTGTATTATTTGATTCAATCATTTCATTAAAAATATTATCCGATATATTTTTAATTAATTGATAATTATTCGCATGCCTAATTGGTAAAAATGCAAAAACAGTATAATTAATTGGTTCTGATAAATAATATTTTTTATCAATCCATAAATTTGATAACATACATGCTTTTTCCGTGTATGCTCGAATATCAAGATCATTAACTATTCTATTAATATTACGCGAAAATTGATCCAACAAAATAATATCATGTATTATTTGGTTTGGATTTATTTGTTTTGATAAATTTTGATAGTTTTCAATTGAAAAATTTTTAAATAATGTTAGCATTTGTTCATAATATGTATAATATATTTGGTTATCTAATTGTTCATTTGATTTAAACCACCATATATGATATTTATCATCGGGAAACCAGAAATTCAATAACGATAAATCGTATTTATTATTATGGTTATTACTTAATTCCATAATAATTAGTAAAAGTTAATTTTATATTCAAATATATTTCAATATTTTCCACATTTTTTAGATAAAAAATTGAATTAAATATAAATTCCATCCAAGTTATATTTAATAAAGAAGCATGATAGAAGGATTATTAGTGGCAATTATAATTATACTTGCTATAAAACTGATGATAAAAACTAATAAGAAACCATTTAAAAGTGATTATTTATCAAATATTCAAATAACTCTTTTAAATGAAGAGTTTAATTTGATAGAATTAAAATTTATCAAACTATTAAATAAAAGAAGTAACAGTATATTTTCAGATTATATGAAAAAAACCTGTATACTTATTGAATTTAATAATATAGATTCTAATGTATCAATAGATAATTTTAATTTTTTACTAAATATTGTAAAATCAATATCAACTAAATCAAAAATAATAGACAAATTGATAATTAAAATAACAAGTCCTGGAGGCTCAATTATGGATTTTGCAGAAATGTATAATATTCTCAAGTCTATCAAAAATGATAGTAATATTGAAATAATTATTAGTATAGATAAAATATGTACAAGTTGTGGATACCTAATTGCATCATTAGGTAACGAAATTTGTGCAACTGAGTTAGCTACAATTGGTTCTATTGGTATTATGGTAGAAAATTTTAACATTGAAAATTTAATGAAAACTGTTGGAATTGAATATTTAACACTAAAATCAGGTAAAATGAAAAATCCAATGAATCCATATGAAAGTCCAAATATTGATTCTATTAATTTTGTTCAGTCTCAAGTAAATAAAAACTTTGATATATTTTATAAAATGATAGAAACTAATAGAAAAGATAAATTAAATAATATAAAATTAATTAAATCTGGTTCAACATTTTATGGAATCGAAGCTTTGGATATTGGATTAATAGATAATATATGTTCTACGTATGACTTAATAAATAAATATTTACCATCACATAATATATATAAATTAAATCTAAATGAATCTTATAAATCAAGTTCAAATATATTTTTAAAATATATTAAAATGTTTATTAACATTAATTAATTTAATCAATGAATTCACAATCATTGTTATTTACATTAACTATAGGTTTACTAATATCATTAGAATCATCTAGGTCGACTTCTCTGATAATTTCATTTTCTTTAACTTCCATTATTCTTAATTCAAAACCCATTTTGCGATATAATTTTCTACGATTATAACCTTGTCTTACAAAACTTGGTAATTGATCGGTAAAGTCATAAATAGTAGGTCTAACATTTGGGTCAATTTTTCTAATTACCCGACCAACGGCTTGTTCTACTTCTTTTCTAGGTGTTACCATAAATAGTGTATTTAAATCTGGAATATCAAGTGCTTCAGATGCCATACCATATGATGCAAATATAATTTGTGCAGTTTCTGCTATTTTTAATGCTTTTTGTTTCATACCACCAATATAAAAGTCACTAGATGCAATTTCGCGTTCGTCAATTCTCTTTTTAAGTAATTCTAGATGTTCTAATCTGTCTGATAAAACTAAAATTTTTCTGCTATCTTCTTGTATAATTTCTTCAATAGTATCAACAATAAATTTATTTCTTCTACCAATAGTAGTTATTTTATTAATAGTTTTTGCACGATTAATATCTCCAGTTCTTAGTTTAAATTCTCTAAATTTTTCATGAGTAATATCATAATTAACAATATTTACCAGTACTCTATTATTTTCTTCAACTGCAGATTTATACATAATGTCACCAAAATACCAATACAAGATTTTTTCTAACCGATCAGATCTTTTTGGTGTTGCACTCAATCCAATAGTTATTTTTGATGCAATTAATGGTAATGCTTTTGAAAAGTATTGAGATGGCGCATGATGAGCTTCATCAAATATTACCATACCAAAATCTCTAAAAATGTCACTATCATATTTATCTTTTGCAATTGATTGTAACATTCCAATCACAATATCTTTACCATCAACATCAATTTTATTTTGTTGAATTATACCAATAGATGCATTTGTAAATTGTTCAGCCCGTTCTTTCCATTGATTTAATAAAAACGTTTTATGAACAATAACTAGAGTTTTTACTTTGAATAATGAAGCCAGGTAAAGAGATAAAACTGTTTTCCCGGCAGCACAAGGTAAACATAAAACACCACCTTCATTTGTTTTTAAATGAGGTACAACTGTATCTACAATTTCTTTTTGTTTAGGTCTTAATTCACCATTAAATTTAATTTTAATTTTAGCTCCTTTTATTTCTTTATTTTCATCAGGTTTTCCTAATTTTTTAAGTCCATAATGTTTAGGAATGCTAATATATTCATCATTTTCTTGATATACATTAAATTTAATTGGTTCTTCTTTTTTCGCAAACGAACATAATTTAAATGGTTGAACGGTTAATTCATTTTTAATAGTTTCAATAATTGTTTGGTATTTTTCAGTTTTTGGTACTAAATAGCCTTCTTTACATAATATAGTTTTTGACATTATTTTATTATTTATATAAATAATAAAAATTTAGCTTTTAAATTTCAATTTTATAAAATGTTTAAGATTTTTTTATAGGTTATATTATAATGGAATCCGTTAACCAAATTTCAAGTTACGTTAACAAAACTCTTGCCTTTGTAAACACCAATAAAGTTTTAAGTTCTGTTCTTAGCATGGTTTTAGTTTTATATGCTGCTATGGCTGCCCCTAAACTCCCTAAATCTGTTGCTAAAATTTTTGATAACACATGGTTCAAATTAGGTTATATGTTCTTAATCGCATATTTAGCATCTAAAGACCCATCTGTTGCTATTATCACAGCCGCTGCTTTATTAATTACAATTCAAACTTTAGCTGCCCACGAAGCTGCTGAAAAATTCGAAACTGAAATAAAAGCTGAAGCTGAAGCCGAAGCCGAAGCTGAATCTGAAAAACCAGTATTACCCGAAACTGCTGAAATGCAAGTTCCTTTATCACCAGAAAGAGCTGAAATTGTTAATGATGGTGTCCAAAAAGCACAAGAATATCACCAAGCTGCAGCTGAAGCTGAAGCCAAAGGTGAAGTTGCTATTGCTGAAGCCAACAAACAAGAAGCTGTTAAACAAGAAATTAAAGTTGAAGCTGCCATTAAAGCTAAAGAACACAAATTAGCTGCTGAAGAAGCTGAATCTAAAGGACATGATTCATTAGCTGAAGCTCATAAGATCGAAGCTGTTAAACAAGAAATTAAAGTTGAATCTTTAATGAAGGCTGATGCTCATAAAGAAGCTGCTGAAAAAGCCCAAGAACAAGGTAATATGGAAGAAGCTAAATCTCACATGAAAGAAGCTGCCAAACAAGAAGCTAAAGTAGAAGCATTAGTTAAAGCCGAAGTTCACAAAGAAGCTGCTGCTAAAGCTGAAGCTGAAGGTGATATGGAAAAAGCTAAAGCTCATGTTGAACAAGCTGTCAAACAAGAAGTCAAAGCTGAAGCTATGGTTAAAGCTGAAAAATTAAAAGAAGCCGCTGTTTCTGCTGAACAACAAGGACAAGTTGAAGAAGCCAAAGCTTTAGTTCAACAAGCTAAAGTTGAAGAAGAAAAAGCTAAAACAATGGTTAAAGCTGAAGCTAAAATGGAAGCTGCCGTTCAAGCACAAGCTGAAGGTGATCATGAAAAAGCCGAAAAACTTATGGCTAGAGCTGAAAAACTCGAAGAAAAAGTAAATGCTTTAATGAATGGTAAATCAGTTGAAGAAGAAAATAGAGTACCAAAAGGTGTTGAATCAGAATTAAAGGTTCAACATGCTCCATTAATGGCTGATTCTGAAACTGCTGTATCTGAAACAGAATCTGAAGTTCATATGGTTCCAGTTCCTAAAGTTGAAACCCGTATGGCTGTTCCCGAAGCCCACATGGCTGTTCCCGAAGCCCACATGGCTGTTCCTGAAGCCCACATGGCTGTTCCTGAAGCCCACATGGCTGTTCCTGAAGCCCACATGGTTGTTCCTGAAGCCCACATGGCTGTTCCTGAAGCCCGTGTAGAAGCTCGCGCTGAAGCTAGTGCTGCTGATTGTGGTGCTGAATTTAATATTCCTGGATTTGGTGGTTCAGATTACGCTGATTATTAGATTGTTTAATAATTTAGATTATTGATTAAAAATAATGTTATAATTATTTTTAATTGGATAATAATTTCTATTATATTTTAATGGCATCCTCACATAAAGATTTAGAAGATTATATAGAAAATGTGTACAATTTTAAAAAAATATGGGCTGATAAATGTGCTAAATATGACATTAAATCACAATCCCATGTATTACCTCCTGTAAAAAGAATTATTGTAATTGGTGATATTCACGGTGATTGGGAAATGACATTAAAAGTTTTAAGAATAGCAAAATTAATAGATAAATCAAATAATTGGATTGGTGGTGAAACAGTAGTTGTCCAAGTTGGTGATCAAGTTGATAGATGTAGATATAGTGGTGTACCTTGTAATAAAAAGGGTGCTACATCACCAGATGAAGGAAGTGATTGGAAAATATTACAATATTTTACTAAATTACATCAACAAGCATTAAAAGTAGGAGGAGCTGTTTATTCATTAGTTGGAAATCATGAATTAATGAATGTTAAAGGAGACTTTAGATATGTTAGTTATGAAGGTCTTAGAGAATTTGATAATTATGAGAAACCAGATGGAACTATTATAAAAGATGGTGAAGAAGCTAGAAGATGGGCCTTTAATTTTGGAAATCCAATAAGTGAATTTTTAGCTTGTACACGTCAAGTTGCATTAATTATTGGTTCTAATTTATTTGTTCACGCAGGAGTTCTTCCAAAAATAGCAAAAAAATACAGTGTTAAAAATTTAAATCAAATTATGAGTTTATATTTGCTCGATAAACTTAATAAACCCAATGAATATAAAGATATATTTAATTCAACTGATTATTCACCTTTATGGAATAGAGTATTTGGTAATATGGGTGTACAAAAATATCAAAAAGCATCAAAATATTTAGATTTAGCTGAAACCAAAAATAAATGTGAATCATTATTAAATCCATTAAAAGAAATTTATAAAGTTGACAAAATATTTGTTGGCCATACACCATTATTAGAAAATGGTATTGGATCAGTATGTGATGGGAAAATATGGTTAACAGATTATGGATTGTCAAAAGCATTTGATAAATTTGACAAAACATCTACTCAATCAAGTTCTGATTCTGATGAAAAATATCATAGAAATCATGCACGCGAGGCTCAAGTATTAGAAATATTGGACGATGGAAGAGAAATTAATATATTAAAATAATTTATTTTTTATTTTCTTTTTCATCTTGGGAGTTATTATTATCGTGTGAGTTATTATTATCTTGAGATTGATTAATATTTAATACTCTTTTAATAACATTCCAGTGAACACCAATTAAAACAATAGCACCAGCTATAACAGCTTGTTTATTATTATTAGATAACCTATTATATCTATCTAATAAAGGACCAAAAGTTCTTGTTTGCATATATATAATAATATTATAAAAAAAAATATTTGTGGTTGAAAAATATTAAATAAAATTTTATTAAATATTTTTTTAAACCAATTATTATGAATCTTTTGTGGATGAATAAATAGATGAGGCAGTTTTAAGTATAATACCTGCTATTAAAATATTTTTAGCATATTTTTTTAAGTTCATGTTGTTTTGATTTTGTACTGGTGCAGTTTTTGGTTTAGAATCTGGTTTAGAAACTGGTTTAATAACTAATTTAGATTCTTGGTTAGATTCAGATTTAGAAATAGATTTTTTACTGAATTTAGGAGCTTTTGTTCCATTAATTTTTTCACGTAACAATTCTATATATTGTTCTGGACTTAATTCTGACATTAAAATAAACTAGAAAATATTTTTAATATTTTATATTTATTAAAAAATTGATAATTTTAAACAATTTAAAATATTTTATTATTCATAATGCCATATAGTATTGATTCATACAAACAAATGATACTAGACGGAAATCATATTATTTCTATAATAAATGAATATTTGGAGATTTACAATATAGAATTAAAGATGCCATTCGTTAATAATATTATTAATAAAAAGGAGTTTGATTTTGACATATCAAAATTAGATGAATCTTTTTTATCAAAATTAACTGATTCAAATCAAAAACTATTTCAATGTTATCTTTATTATTCAAATAAATATAATATTGAAGAATCAAAAATAAATTCTGGAAAAAAAATCAATAATATTGGTAGTAATAAAAAACATTATCAAATTGATAAAATTATGGAAATTATTCATTCATTACCAAATGTAAAGTCTATACATGAATACTGTTGTGGTCGTACATTTTTAGGAAAACAACTTTCTTTGAAATCATCAAATATCGAATTTATTGGATATGATATTAATGAAAAATTATTACAAACAAATAAAACAGATATACCTTCTGGTAAATTTATTAAAAAAGATTTATTAAATGATACAATTAATATTCAAAATATTTCAAATGAATTAATTGTTTGTTTACATGGATGTGGAACTTTACATAGACGTTTAATAGATACAATTATTGATCATAATTGTTATTCAAATATAAATAATTTAAATCATTCAGAACAAAAAAGCAAAAGTAATTATAAGGGAAAATTTATCATAATCCCATGTTGTTATTATAAGCATAGATCTAAAACTAATTATCAATTAAAAAATTTTAATATTACAATTCCATATTCTTTGTTAAAAATGGTTTCATTAATTGGTGAAAATACAATTGATATTAATAAACAGTATTATCAACACTCTCTGCAAAAAATTAAATTAAATCTACTATACGATTATATTTTTTCAAATGATATTAATATTAATAATTGTATTAATCAATATAACAACTATATATTGGAAAATTATAAAAAAAATAAATATATTCCAATTCTTACAAAATACTGTGAAAAAGATGAATTAACATTTTGGAATAATATATTATCTAACAATGAATTTAAAATAGAAGGTGTAACATATGAAAAATATAAACATATTATAGATTTTCAAGATATACAAGCTAGAAGAATTTTAAATGCAAATATATTTGATAAATTATATATATTAAATCCATTAGGAAGATTAATTGAAATATTAATATTATATGATTATGCAATTACACTACAACTCAATACAAATTTAAATGTAGAATTAAAAACATTTGTTCCTTATAAAAATTCTCCAAAAAATATTGCTATTATTGGATATTAAAAAATAAATGTATTTTATAAATAATTATCTATATTTAATTAATTTGATGATTATTCCCACAAGTGAAAAATACATTATTTTTTTACATCCTCGTTATTTTAGTAAATCTATATTTCAAAATATTTATCAAAAAATAAAAAATAATTTAGAAAATAAAGGTATTGTTGTATTTAATATAAAGCCTGCTGTTAATGAAATTAAAAAATATTATTTAAATGAAGAAAATAATACTTCTAATAAAGATAATATTTCTATTAAAGATAATATTTCTAATAAAGAAAATAAAGAAATATTAGATGATGACAAAAATAATTGCGATATTAATTTAGATAATTCTAATCAAGTAGATGAAAATACAAAAAATAAAAAAAGTATTATTAAAAATAAATTATCTTTTGATGATAATCCATTTCCAAATACAAATATTTTATATGTACATTTATTTAATGGTCAATATTATAATGATTCAATATATATTAAAAAAAAGATAGAATATGAAAGAGAAATGTTAATATTATTAGCAGGGAAATTAGGAGTTAAAACAATAAATTATGAAACAGAAATGACAGAAATAACTATTTCAAAAGCAGAAGCTAGTTTAAATATTAAAAGTTTAAAAAATGGTTTTCAATATAATAAAAATATAGAAACCAAGAAGGGTATAAAAGGTAGAGAAGTTTACTTAAATAGAGGTGCACCATCATATTTTTCACCAAACATAGGGAAAATGGAAGAACATATTAAAAATACATTAGGTAAAATGAAATCAAATGTATTTAATTATGATTTTTATAAAAATAATCCAAAACTAGAATCATTTGTTTATAAAAGATATGAATTTAAAATGCTTAAACTTGAATATACCATTGATACTGAAGATATATCTGATATTAGTTTTATAGTTAAATCTTGTTTTGTTGATTATGGAATAAATATTTCATTTGAAAAAACAGTAACATATAAAGAAAATATTAAATATACATTAGAATTTTTTACTGATTTAGAACTTAAGAAAGCTTATTTTAATGCAAATCAAGCAGTAAAAGATAACTTTTATTTTGTTAGAGAACAATATGATTGTTCTAATGATAAAGATTTAGCAGTTCAATCTATTACTGAATACGCAACAAAATTAGCTAAAAAATGTTATTATAAAAATAAGAAAGGTTATGGAGTTATAAATAATTTTAGTAATAGATTAAGTGAATTTATAAAAAGAAATACAGATGGAACATTTGAATCTATATGTCATCATTTTAGAAGTTCATTACAAATTAAGAATTGGATTTATAAAAATTTATCAGATGATTCAATAGAAATTGTAGATGAAGAAAATCAAAATCCTAATTTAAATTCATCTAATCAAACAAATCAACAAAATCAAACCAATATAGGTCCTAATAATATAATTAAAAGAGGAAACACTTTAACAAACAATGTTGATGAAATTCATGGTTTTGCTTTATCTCCACGTTCAAAATCTAATGATAATAATGAAATTCATGGTTATACTGTATCACCTCGTTCAAATAATACTTGTTCTAATTCAAATAATACTGTTTCTAATTCAAATAATACTGGTTTTAATATTAGGGCTTATATAACATCAAAATTAAGTCGTCCGGAAACTATACAATCTAGTAGTACAGCAGTAGATTCTAATTTTGTAGCTTCTTCTAGTAATACAAATAATGTATATTCAAGACCACCACCTAGTATTCCATCTAGTAATGATGGTTCACCATCACATAGCCCACAACCAGTACAAAAAAGATCACGTTTAAAAGAATTAAAAGAGCAAATTCAAGACCAAGACCAAGAAAAATTAAAAAAAGAATCAATGATACAACAATTAAAATCAATAAATACAAATATAAGTAATACTCAAAAAATAATAGATACAAAAAAAATGGAAATAATTAATATAGATTATGAATTAGAATATTTAAATGAGCAATTAAAAAATAACAATGAAACAATTGCAAGAATACAAATAGAAAATTCTAATAAACAAACTCAAAATATAATTAAAATAACTAAAATAAAACAAAAAAGAAGACCAAGTATAAATTTATCAGATATACAATTAGATATAAAAGATAACTTGGGAATAGAACAATTTAAAAATAAAGAATTATTATTAGTAATACAAAAGAAAGAACATCAAAAAGAAATATTAGAAAATGAATTAAGAGAATTAATGATAAGTTGTGATGAAAATATATCATCTCAATCTAGTATTATAAATAAACTAGTTAGTATGGGTATGTTAATAGAAGATATTACACAAATGTCGAATATTTATTTGGAAGAATCTTGTGTCTAAAATGTTCTTTGTTAGCATCAAAGTGTTTGCGACCAGCTTCGGCAATTTTAACGGCATCTAAACCGGGGTGTTTTTCTTTCATTTCTTTTTGAACAGCACCGG
>JACCED011347966.1_pt1 | contig 30361 bp, 31 predicted proteins | sample 7455021 | NCBI WGS metagenome assembly JACCED01 (sample SAMN15323456, study PRJNA562643) | freshwater metagenome | isolation source: river surface water | place: USA:Blue River Watershed | collected 2017-08-19 | reverse complement strand
GTTTTGGATTTACACCATCAAGATAAGAAAAAGCTTGATTTGCTAACTTCATTCTTGATAACTTTTCAAGTACCTCTTCAGCTGCTTCTTGTCCAATAGATTTATACAAAATATCTTTTGCAAAATCATATCCACCAGAACTAATAAATCCCTTCGTTCTAGTATATAAGTGAAACTCCTCTAAAATTGCTAAAGATACATCTTTATTTATAGATTGAATTTGAGTAATAGCAGTTGAAATTTGTTCAACATAATCTTTATCAAGAAATTGAAATATTTTAACTGTTGAGTCTTCACCTATTAATACAAAAAATCTTGCGATTTTTTCTAACATAGACATACCTTTTAAAATATCAATATCATTATAAATATCTACTGCCATTTATTATTCCTATTTAAAATTAACATTACCTTCACTTAATAACAATTCAATCATTCTTGCAATATCAGCTGGATTATTATTTATCTCTCTATCAAGCTCTTCAATAAATACTTCATATTTAGCTGCTGATTCTTCATCAAGTCCATCAATATTATTTATAATTTGGCTTTTCACTTTAGATTTTAATCTTCCATGAGCTGTATTTTGATCTAGCACATCATCAAGTCCAGCCAACATATCTTTTACCAAATCTTCATCATCAACACCCATCTCTTTTTTCTTAGGTTCACCTAAAATTACCATATCACTGCTTGCTATAAATTTTCTGTAAAAAATAAAGAGTAAAAGAGCAACTACTAAATATTGAATATAATCTTTATACTCATCTAGAATACTTTTTATACTCATTCCTTGTAAATAACCACTTCCACCAACTACATTTCCAAACTCATCTACAAGCTCACCTTTTTCATTAAAAGATTTAACTCCTACAAATTTAAAATCTTTAACAGTAATTGTATCGCCTCTTCCTTTATCATATCCAATAGCATCAGCAGATAATGATTCTAAAGATGCTAAAAATTCAGCCTTATCTGGATGATCTTTTAAAACACCTGAATCAAAAGTAACAGAAGCTGAAATTCTTCGAATATTTGTAAAATTCCCATCTTTTTGAGATATTAGTTTTCTTGAAATTTCATAGTTTGTAACAGTATTAGAACTTTCACTATTTGAAGATAGTTTACTTCCATCATTTAGCTGTTGTGGTGGTTGAATATTATTATCAGCTCCTGCAATTCCACCTGTATTATTTCCAAGCCCTGAAGCATTTGATGTATTTTCAATAACTTGTTGAGATCTAATACTTCCTTCTGGACTATAAATTTCCTCTTCAATATCTTTTTTAGTAAAATCCAAAATAACATTTACTTTTGCCATAACTCTTCCAGCTCCAACAACTGGCTCTAAAAGTGAAATAATTTTTTGCTCATAATCCTCTTCTATTTTATCTTTAAACTTCGTTTGAACTGTAGATCTTTGAGTATTCATATCTTCAGCTGATACTTCAAGTAAATTTCCATCTTGATCTATTAACTGTATATTTTCTTGCTTTAAATCAGGAACAGCAGAGGCTATAAAGTTTTTAATACCATCTAGTTGTTTTTGAGTCAAAAAAATACCCTGTTTTAGTGTCAAAACAGCAGAGGCAGTTGTATCACTCTTTTTCTCAGTAAATATTGTCTCTTTTGGAATTGCTATTTTTACATCTGCTTTTAAAACACCACTTAAAGACTCTAAACTACGACTTAACTCTCCCTCTAAAGCTCTTAGATACTTTACTTTATTTTCAAAATTTGTTGTACCTATAGATGATTTTTCAAAAATTTCCCATCCAACATGTTTATTTGTTGAAGCTTCACTAGTTACAAGTTTAATTTTTGCAATATTTATAAACTCTTTTGAAGTTTTAAGAGTTAAATTACTTCCAGTTCCTGTTACTATAAATGGAACACCAGCACTTTCAAGTTCCTCAGTAGCTCTCATAACATCAGCTTGAGTAAGATTTGAAGCAATTGTGTAACTTAATTTTTTATCTTCAGCTTTGATATTTGAATATATCAAAAATCCAATAATTAATAACAGCAAAAAAGCAAAACCACCAACAATTGCTATTCTTTGTGCTTTATTTAAGTTATTTATAAATTTTAGAAGTTGATCCATTAAAAAATCATCCTATTAGCTCTTACTTGAAGCATCAATAACAGATCTAAAAAGTCTTGAATCTTTTTTTATAGATGATTGTATTGCATCAAAAAGAACTTTATTTTTTGATTGCTCACTCATTTGACTATCTAAATTTACATTGTTTCCATCATTTTGTTCTATTAAATTTGGAACCTCAATTAATCTTGGGTTACTGCTAGCCCTATAATCAAGATTGTGCATATGGTTATTTGTAGTTCTTTTTAATTTTAAAATATTTTGCTCTTTTAACTCTTCTGAAAAAACTAAATCTTTTGTTTTGTATTCTGGAGTATTAACATTTGCAATATTGCTAGATATTACTTTTTGTCTTTCGCCTCTAAAATTTAGTTGTTCAAAAAGTTTTCCTGATACTTCACTTGCATGCATTATCTAGTATTTCCTCCAATTTTCTCTATTAAACCAGCGTTTAACTCATCTATTGTCTTAATCGCTCTTTGAGATTGATCAAATCTTCTATGCGCATCTATTAGCTCAACCATAGTACTTACTCTATTTACATTTGATTGTTCAACTGTTCCACTTAAAATTTTATTATCATTATTTTCAAAATTTTCAACATCATCAATAACCAAAGCCTTGTAAGTATTATCTCCTACTTTTTCAAGATTTTTAAAAGATGTTTTAGCAACTCCAATTTGTAACTCAAAGCCATCTTCCACAACTATAGCTTCATTATCTGCATTTAAAACATTGTTCCCATTTCCATCTACTAAAAATCCATCTAAATTTTTAAATGATCCATCTCTTGTATATACTATATCACCATTTTCATTTTGAATTTTAAAAAAAGTATCTGGTGCATTTAAAGCAAAATCAAGAGGATTTCCAGTCATTTTCATAGGTCCCATTAGAGGATCTGTATATCTTGTATCAATTTTTGGAATATTATTTATTGTTATTGACTCAACAAATGGATTTTGTTGCTCCTCTTGCATTCTTTTTAAATACCAGTTAAATGTAGTCTCAGAAGTTCCTTCTTGCTTAAAACCAAAAGTATCTGCATTAGCAAGGTTATTACTTATTTGATCAAGTCTATTTATTTGATTTACCATTGAAGCTGTTAGTGGATAAACACCTTGGTTCATTATATTTCCTTACTTGTTAAATTCAGCTATAAGCTTATCTAAATCATCACCTACTAAATCTTGCGTATCTTGATCTCCGTGAATATGTTTAGCCATTGGAAGATCTCTTGGATTATCATCTTCAAAAAGATTATTTAAATAAATAGATAGTTTTCTAATAACTGACATAACTCTTTCAATTTTTTGCCTATTTATATCATTAAATTGCATAAGCTCCATTCCTTGGAAAATATGCATATCCTCTTCATCTATCGAAGTTTTTAAATCTTTTAATGAGTTTTCAAAACTTTTTACTTTCTCTAGCTGTTGTTTAAATAGCTCTATTTTTGGAAATTTATTACTTAAAGAACTTAAAAGTTTATTTTGAGATAAAATGAATTCTTCATACTCTTTTACTCTTCGTCTTAAATCACTATTATTATCTAAAGTTAAACTTAATACATCAAAAATTTGTGAAACTTTCTCTTCTGAATCATTTGCTACTTGACTAAGTTGGCTTACTACTTTTGTATCATTTTCAGCTGGAAAAGGAAAAACTCCTTCACTTATTTTTGAAGATGACCACTCTTTTACAATATCATCATCTGATTTATTAGATTTTGTAACGGTTTCTTCAATTTGTGAACTTAAAGACGAACTATTATCTAATATTACATCTTCAGATAAATCATCATCTTCAATATCATTTAACAGTTCACCTATCTCACTTATTTTTTTCTCACTTGCAGGAGAAACAAGGCTATCTTTATCCTCATTTTTTTCTACTTGAGATAAAAGCGCTTCTATCTCTTTTGTATTAACTTTATCTTCAGGAATAGGCTCTTCTTTAATAGTTTCAACACTATCTTGAGCTGGTATATCCAAACCATTCATTAAGGCTTCAATATCTTCTTGACTCATACTCATAATAAACCTTTTTTATCTATTTTTTAATAACACCATCTAGCTTCTCTTTTAAAACTTCTGCATTAAAAGGTTTTACAATATAGTTATTAACTCCTGCTTTTAAAGCTGTAATAACTTCACCTTTTCCACCTTCAGTTGTAATCATAATAATAGGTGTTTTTTGATGTGTTCCTTCACTTCTTACTTTCTTAACAAGCTCTAAACCATTCATATTTGGCATATTCCAGTCTGTTAATATAATATCATAGTGCCCCTCTGTAAGAAGTTTCCAAGCTTTTAATCCATCTTCAGCTTCGTCGAAACTCTCTTTGCTAAATCCTAATTGCATAACTACATTACCAATAATTCTTCTCATTGTTGAGCTATCATCAACTATTAGAATTCTCATTTTTTCCTCTTTGTATTAAAATTATTCCAATAAAGTATGCATTATATTTAATTTGTTTTAAATTTTTACTTAAAATTTGATTCTTAGGGATTTAGATTTATCTAAAATTAATCCATCTTAAAATATAATATATGATTATTGATAAAGGAGATTTCTTATGATTAGAGGACTTTATACAGCAGCAACTGGAATGAATGCAATGCAAAACCAAATTGATGTAACTTCACACAATATTGCAAATGTTAATACTACTGGTTTTAAACAAGATAGAGCTGAATTTCAAGATTTAATTTATGAGACTTTAAACTACACAGCTGGTCAAACTACTCAAGATACTAGAAATCCAACAGGAATTGATGTTGGTCTTGGAGTTAGACTTGCAAATATTCAAAAAAATTTTACAGAAGGTGATTTAAAACCAACTGGAAATCCTCTAGATATTGCTATTGTTGGTAAAGGATTTTTTCAAATTACACTTCCAAGTGGTGAAATAGCATATAGTAGAAATGGTAACTTTAAGCTAGATGCTGAAGGGACTATTGTAAATGGAAATGGATATGCACTTGAGCCTCAAATAGTTGTTCCACAAGAAGCAAAAGATTTAAGTATTGGAAATGATGGTTTTGTAACAGCAAGAGATCCACAAACTGGTGACACAATAGAGTTAGGTCAAATTACTTTAGCAGATTTTATAAATCCAGCTGGATTAGCACCTTTAGGTGACTCTTTATTTATGCAAACAGATGCTAGCGGTGATGTTGTACAAGGAGACCCAACTACAGAGCAGTTTGGTGGATTAAGACAAGGAATGGTTGAAAGTTCCAATGTTAAGCTTGTAAATGAGATGGTTGATTTAATTACTGCTCAAAGAGCTTATGAAGCAAACTCAAAAGCAATCACAACAGCTGATAGTATGCTTGATACTGTAAATAGGTTAAAAAATTAATTATAGCTTTTAATCAATTATGAATTTAGAAGAGTTAAAAAAATTAAGAGAAAAAAATTTCTCAAAACACAAAGAGAAAAAAAGAGCCTACTATCTAAAAAGTAAAATAAAAAAAGAGATAGATTACGAAGATGAATTAAAAGATGATGGCTTTTTAAAAAAAATGCAAGAGATTGTAAAAAGTCAAAGACTCTATATGGATAGTAGGCAAGAGACAATTAAGAAGAAAATAGAAGAGTATCAGATTTTAAAAAGAGATTACTATGAACAAAATAAAGAAAAACGGCTTGAATATGATAGAGAGTATAGAGAGAGAAAAAAAGAGCAATTAAAAGCATATAGACAAAAATATTATGAGAAGCAAAAAGAGAAAAAATTAGAAGAAGAGAAAAATGGAAACAACTAATACAAATCCAGAGAATCAAATAAGTGAAAATCAAGAGCAAAAAGAAGATGATAAAAAAGATAAAACTCTTCTTATAAAAAGAGTTTTATTTATTACAATTGGTGTTTTACTACTTTTTTTAATAATCTTAGCTACTATATTTATTTTTAAAAGTGAAGAGAGTAAAGAGCCTACTGAATCTTCTCCTCCAATTGAAAGTTCTGCTAAAACAAATGAAAATAATACAGAAAATGTTCCTTCTGAACCAGAAATAAAAGAGACAAAATTTGACTTCAACAACCTAGAACCAGAAAAGCTAAATGAACAGTTAGAGTTATTAACAAATAAAAATATGGAGTATCAAAAAGAGAAAGAACAAAAAATTCTTGAAGAAGAGAAAAAACTATCTCCTGTTTTTAATCTTGTAAACAATTTAAAAGATAAAGAAGAGATTAAAAAAGAAGAAAACAGTATAGTGAGTTCAGAAGATAATAAAAAAGAAGAAATATCAAAAATTGAAGAGATAAAAGAAGATAAAAAAGAAGAAATTATCTCTGAAAAAAAAGATGTAGCAACAAGCACGAGTAATGAAACTAAAACTCAAAATGAAACTTCAGATATCAATTCTAACTCTAAAAAAGAGGAAACTACTAAAATAACAGAGTCTTTAACATTTGTAAAACTTATAAATGTTGCTAAAATAAAAGGTGATTTAAATAAAAAATATTTTGATAAAGTGATTGAAGTAAATGCAAATGTTTTGCTTTGTAGAGATGATGAAAATATAATAGAGTTATATTATGGTCCATTCTTAGAAGATGAAATAAGAGATAATTTACTATCTAAATTGATTAAAAATGGTTTTAAAGAGGCTTACTCTTTAGAGATGACAAAAGAAGAGTTTGATAAAAGATGCAACTACTAAGAGTTTTCTAAAATATCAAATGCATTTTTTACAAATATTTTTTTGTTTTCTATATCTACTTTTTCTATAAACTTATCAAATATATGTGGTATTAAAAATACTTTTGGAAGTTGTTTTGAAATAAGCTCACTAGAAGTTTCAACTTCTAAATAGTCGTTTAAAGGGTATCTATGAATATCTTTTACTTTTCCTAAAAGTAAACCATTTTCAAAAATTTCACAAGAGATTAAATCAAACCAGAAAAATTCATTTTCTTTCAATTTACAATACTCTTTTGTAGCTTCTTGGCTTGTAAAAAGCTCACTATTTGTAAGTTTTTTTGCTAAATCTACATCCTCATAATTTTCAAATTTTATTAAGTCTTTATTTAAATTACACTCAATAACTTTTAAAATCAAGTTTCTATTTGTTGTAAAAGTAGCACCTTTTTTAAATTGCTCAGGAAAATCAGAGTCTATAAAAAGTCTTAAATGACCTTGTAAACCAACTGTTTTTCCTAATTTTGCAACATAAACTTTATTCATCTATTTTGTAACTACTTGTATTTTATAAGATATTCCATCTTTTGCTTTGCAACCATTTGCAATTGTTTTTAAAGCATTTATCATATTTCCATTTTTTCCAATAAGTTTTCCTATATCAACACTATTTACACTTATTGTAATTTCAATGAAATTTTCATCAATTTGCTCTTTTGTTACAACAACATCCTCAGGAACTGCAACAACTAGTTTTGCATAGTTTTCTATAAAATTTATTATCATTTTAGCTTAAACTATTATCTTGAAGCTAATTTTTTAACTTTTTCTGATGGTTTTGCACCAACACTTAACCAATAGTTATATCTCTCTTCATCAATTTTAAGAACTTGAGGCTCTACAACTGGGTTAAAATAACCAATTGATTCAATCCAACCTGAATCTCTTCTTTTTCTTGAGTCTGTTACAACTATTCTATAAAATGGTTTTTTATTTCTTCCCATTCTTGTTAATCTAATCACTGTCATGTTTTATCCTTTTTTTATTTATAGTATTGAGCTTTAAACTCCAACAAAGTTTATAGCTCAACACTATTTTATTTAAAATTATCTTGGAATTTTAGGCATTCCATTTGCTCCAACTTGAGAGAGCATATTATGCAAACCTTTCATTCCACCTTTGCTAGAAAGCTGTTTTGCCATCTTTGAAGCACTCTTAAACTGTTTTAATATTTTATTTACTTGAACTTCACTTAAACCAGCACCAGTTGAAATTCTTTTCTTTCTGCTAGGATTTAATAAATCTGGATTTTCTCTCTCTTTTGGAGTCATAGAACCAATTAAAGCCTTAATTCTTTTTATCTCAACAGAGTTTTCAAAATCCATATCTTTTAAAGCAGGCAATGCACTACTTAAACCTGGAATCATCCCAATAATTGATTTTAAACTACCTAACTTACTCATCATTTGTAACTGTTCTAAAAAGTCATTAAAGTTAAATTCACCCTTTTTGATTTTTTTACTAACTTCTTTTGCTTTTTTCTCATCAAAAATTGTTGATGTTTTTTCAGCAAGCCCAGCAATATCACCAAGTCCTAAAAGTCTTGAAACTATTCTATCTGGAATAAAAACTTCCAAATCTGGCATCTTTTCACCAATACCAATAAATCTTAAAGGAACTTGAACTTGACTAGCAATACTTAAAGCAACACCACCTTTTGTATCACCATCATATTTTGATAAAATAACTCCATCTATTCCAATTTTCTCTTTAAAAGTGATAGCTGTTTTAGTTGCATCATGACCCGTTAATGAATCTGCAACATAAAAAATCTCATTTGGATTTACTGCATTCTTAATCTCTTTTAGCTCATTCATAAGCTCTTCATCAATAGCAAGTCTTCCAGCTGTATCTAATAAAACAACATCATAATGCTCTTTTTTAGCTTTTTCAATAGCACTTTTTGCAATTTTTATAGGATTTTTTTCAGTATCATCAAAATATATATCAACATCAATAGAAGCTGCGATTTGTTTTAATTGCTCAACAGCTGCAAGTCTTTGTAAATCACAAGCAACTACTAAAACTTTTTTATTTCTTACTTTAAGATAATTTGCAAGCTTTCCTGTTGTTGTTGTTTTTCCACTTCCTTGAAGACCAGTCATTAAAATAATAGTTGGAGGAGTTGAAGAGAATACGAAACCTTGATTTCCATTTGCAGTCAAAGTTTTTTCAAGCTCTTGCTTTAATACTTTTATAAAGTTGTCTTGACCAATTCCTAATTTCTTTGTCTCGATTTCAATAGAGTTTAATAAATCTTTTGTAGTTTTGTGATGAACATCAGCTTTTAAGAAAGCTTTTTTTAACTCTGTTGTAGCACGATTTAGTGATGCAACATCGTCTTGATGTCTAATCTTTCCTATTATTCCCTTTAACGAACCTGTTATTGAATCAAACAAAACACAACTCCCATATTTTTTATTTTGTGATTTTATTTAATTTTTACTTTAATATAGTTTAAAATTAAAATTAAATTTAAGTATTTTTTTAGTTTATATTTTTAACAAAAGCCGAAAATATAGGCTTTTACTTTTTATAAAACTTAATTTTAGCTAAAATCATACACTTTAAACTCTTTTGGTTCACGCGCCTCGAAAGTATAATCAAAGATTTTTGTAATTTTTGAATGAAGTAAAACTCTATTTACATTTGAAGCTGTTCTTCCATATATTGCATCTCCAATAATTGGTAAACCAACAAAATTAAGATGAACTCTAATTTGATGAGTTCTTCCACTTTCAATAACTAGTTTAATTTTTGATTTATTTCCTTCAACTAAAAGTGGATAAACAGTTGTTTTTGCACTTTTTCCATTTTTATCAACTTTTGATTTAGCAACTCCTCTATCTTTTGTTGTTAAAATTGGTTTATCTATTACAATCTCTTCTACAACTTTACCTTCAACAATAGCCACATACTCTTTATATACTCTATTTTGTGCAAACTCTTTTATAGCTTTTTTTTGAAACTCTTCATTTTTTGCAAACATCATAACACCACTTGTCTCTTTATCAAGTCTATTTAAAAGTATCGCATCTTTAAAAGTTTTTGCAACTTCATCTGCTGTTATAAACGCTGGTTTATCAACTACCAAAATGTCATCATCTTCAAAAATAACTTTTGTTTTTGCTAACTCTTTTACACTAAATTTTGTATCAACTTTAATCTCACCACGAGCTATCATTACTTTTTTATCACCAACTTTTACCAAACCTCTATCTATTAAATCTTTTGCTTTTGCATTTGATATTTTTTCTTGAATTGCTAGAAGTTTATATGCTTTATCATATCCTACTGCCATTTTTTTATCTCCTTTATAATAGGTTCAAATGAACCCTCTTTTGTTAATTCTGGTTTCAAAAGAGTATTTGCTTTTTCTAAATACTCTTTTAGCTCACTGTTTTCTATTAAATAATAGTTTTTTATACACTCAAAAAGTGATTTTTGATTAAAAATATTTTTCCCACTAATAATCACATTTTTAAAAAAAGCAGGCTCGATAGGATTATGTCCACCAATCTTTGCAAATGCTCCACCTAAAATTGTAATATCACCTATTTCATAAACATCATTTAAAATTCCCATGACATCTACTAAAACTATATCACTAGAAAAATCCTCTTTAATACTAAATTTATGAAAAGTAAGATTTTTATCTTTTATATAATTTTTAATTAACTCTTCAACTTTTAAAAATCTCTCTGGATGCCTAGGAACAATAATAAGTTTTCCAAACTCTTTTTTATAAGAGTTTAAAATAAGCTCCTCTTCACCTTCATGAGTACTTGCTGCTACTATTGTTGTAATATTTGGTTTTTCAAAAAGTGCTCTTCTTTTTGGAAGTTGTGCTAATTTTATATTTCCAATTACTTCAACATTTTTTGCACCAAGCTCTTGCAATCTTTGCTTATCAACTTCACTTTGTGCAAAAACTTTATCTATATTTTCAAAAATTTTTTTATAAAAAAATCTAAACCTCAAATAAGATTTATATGATTTATCAGAAATTCTTGCATTTATAAGTAAAGTTTTTGCACCTTTTTTTTTAGCCATTAAAAAAAGCATATACCAAAGTTCTGCTTCCATAACTACTAAAACTTTCTGTCTTGTTATCCAAAAAGGAAGAAATATTTCAAAAGGTAAAAATCTAACATTTTTACAAATTGTTTTTGCTTCATCAAATCCAGTGTTTGTAATAACACTAATATTTGATTCCTCTTCAAACTCTTTTATAAGAGGTTTTATAGCTCTTACTTCACCCATAGAGCAAGAGTGAAACCAAACACCAGATTTTTCAAATTTTGGATTATTTTTTAAGAAAAATTTTGCAGGAATTGCGATTTTATATTTTTTACTTTTTGACTTGTAGATTAAATATGGAGTTAAAATAATATAAACTACAAGTAAAATAAAATTATAAAAAAGCGCAAAAAGGCTCAAATTAAGCCTCTGTTACAGCTGTTTCTTCTTCGCCTTTATAAAGAATTCTTCCACAATGAAGACAATTTACAATCTCTTCACCTTTTAAAACTTCAGCATAAGTTTTATCATTTATTTTAATAAAACAACCATAACAAGCTTGTTGTTTTACAGGAACTACTGCTGTGTCTTTTGCCCATCTTTTAATTTTTTCATAGAAAGTTAATATTTTTTTATCGAATTGATCTAAAAGTTCATTTCTTTTGTCATAAATCAGATTTCTTTCTTTATTAATTGCTTCAATCTCATTATCAACAGCTATTTTAATCTCTTTAATATCTTCTTCTTCCGTTTTTAGTTTTTCTTGGAGTTCTTTTAGTTTCTCTTCTTTTGCAACTGTTAATTTATCAAATCTTTCTATCTCTTCATTTGCAAAACTTACTTGCTCTTTTGCAATCTCTTCTTCTAATTGAAGAGCTTTTAACTCTTTTTCATTTGTTACTTCTTTATTCTTTTTAGCGATTTGATCTAATTTTGTTTTTAATTCCGCTAAATGAATATTATTTTTTGTTCTTTTAGATTTTAACTCATCAATCTCTAAATAAACACTATTTATAGAAACTTTTAGTGCCTCTGCTGTTTCTACAAAAACAGCTAGTTTTGCTTTTTGATTTTCAATTTTTGGGTCAAATTGACTAATACTTGTATCAAACTTTGACAAAGCAATTAAATCTTGTAAATATTTATTCAATGTTTTCTCCTTAAAAAAACTCAAATGGATTTTTTGAAGCTGTTATTATAGCTTTTAATTTATTTTTTTTCAAATATTCTTCTAGAAGCTCTTCCAAAAGTATATTAAAATGATTTTCACTCTCATAGTGTCTTATGTCAATTAAAGACAATCCTCTAGCTTTTGCTTCCATTGCATCATGGTATTTTATATCACCTGTTATAAAACAATCTGCTTGTACTTCATCTATCAAACTCATAGCCGAACCTGTACAAATAGCTAATGTTTTAATATAATCTTTTGTTTTTACAAATTTTATATTTTTTAAATTTAACTTTTTGCTTAAATGTTTTAAAAGATCACTAAAACTCATATCTATTTTTACATTTGCAATAAACTCATTTTGATTTTCAATTTTGAAATTTAATATTTTCTCAACTACAAATCTGTTTAAATGCGTTTTGTCAATATTTGTATGCATAGAAATTAGTGCAATATCTTTTTTTATTAGCTCTTTTAAAATTTTAGTGCTATAAGTATCGTAATTAACTCTTTTTAATCCACTAAAAATCAGTGGATGATGAGTTATAACTAAAGAGTTTGGCTTTAAATTTTTTACCAAATCTAAATCTAAATCCATACTTAGATATAAACTTTCAAAACTATCACTCATATTTCCAACAAGAAGTCCTGAGTTATCCCATTTTTCTTGCAATTCAAAAGGAGAGATTGAGTTTAAAAATTCATAAATATCTTTTATTTTCAATACATTACTCCTATTGTTCATCTCACAACAATCTAGCTCATTTCATTCGCTACGATTGATACACTTCGTTAGTTCGCACCAGCCTTTTGTGAAAGTTCTTAACTTTCTACAAAAGGCAAAAAATGCTAAAAGAGTTAGCCCCTAACTCTTTCTTGACGCATTTTTTCCTGCTCTTTATACATAACAGCACAAGCTTGTGCAAGTTCTCTCACCTTTAAAATATAGTTTTGTCTCTCTGTAACACTTATTGCTTTTCTTGCATCTAAAGTATTAAAAGCGTGACTTGCTATCATACATTGATCATAGGCTGGAAGAGGAAGTTGTGCTTCTAAACAAGATTTGCACTCATTAAATGCCTCTTCAAAATCTCTAAATAGTTTTGTTGTATTTGCTACTTCAAAATTATATTTTGAAAATTGATACTCTCCCTCTTTATGAACATCTGCATAAGTTGTAATTCCATGCTTATTTTCATTCCAAACAATATCAAAAACAGAATCAACTCCTTGAAGATACATAGCAAGTCTCTCTGTTCCATAAGTAATCTCAACGGCAACTGGATCACAAGGAAGTCCTCCAACTTGTTGAAAATATGTAAATTGAGTAACTTCCATACCATCAAGCCAAACTTCCCATCCAAGTCCCCAAGCTCCTAGAGTTGGTGATTCCCAGTTATCTTCTACAAATCTAATATCGTGCCTGCTTAAATCAAGTCCTAAATACTCTAAAGATTTTAAATATAAATCTTGAATATTTTCTAAGCTTGGTTTTATTAATACTTGAAATTGATAGTATGCACCTAATCTATTTGGATTTTCACCATATCTTCCATCTGTTGGTCTTCTTGATGGTGCAACATAAGCAACACTCCAAGGAGTTGAATCAAGACTTCTAAGCAAAGTTGCTGGATGAAATGTTCCTGCTCCTGCTGGTATATCATACGGTTGTACAATATTACACCCCTCTTTTGCCCAGAACTCTTGAAGCTTTAATAACATTTGTGAAAAAGTAAGCATCTTATTTTATTCCTAACTCTTTATTTAATTTCTCTTTGTCAAAGCCACATATCCAAACATCTCCAACTAAAAAAACTGGAGCACCTTGACATCTCTTTTGACAATCATATAAGGCTTTTTTATTTTTTGTTAAGTCTATTTGATTAAATTTCAGTTTTCGACTTTTTAAGTAGATAATAGCCTCTTTGCACCATTTACAATTTGGTAAAATAAACAGTGCAATAGGCTTCAATTATAAAATAACTTCAATATCTTTAGAATCACTCTCAACAGCTTTTGCTTTTACAATTCTATCTTCTTTTAATTTTATTGCTAAATCTTTATCGCTAATTGCTAAAATTTGCATTGCTAAATAAGCAGCATTAATTGCACCTGCTTTTCCTAAAGCAACAGTTGCAACAGGCATACCTGCTGGCATTTGAACAGTTGAAAGCATAGCATCCATACCATCCATAGCACCACCTTTCATAGGAACCCCAATAATAGGTTTTGTTGTAGTTGCTGCTAATGCACCAGCCAAATGAGCCGCCATTCCAGCTGCTGCAATAAATGCAATAGCACCTTTCTCTTCAGCCTCTTTTACATACTCTTTTGTTCTTTCTGGACTTCTATGAGCAGAAGATATAATTATCTCATACTTTACTTTGAATTGCTCAAAAGTATCTGCACAGTTTTTCATAATTTCATAATCTGACTTACTACCCATAATTATTGATACAAATTTCATTTTTGTTCCTATTTATTTAATTTTAAACTATTATTATATCAAAAACTTTCTAAGACTTTTACAATATCTTCTATCTTGAGTTTTTTCCACTCTTCAAATTTGTTTATAGTCAAACTATCATTCTCATATATAAATTTTGATAGATTTTTTGAGCTATCTTTTACAAAAATTGTTTTTGTATATTTGTAATATTTTAGTTGCTCTTCATACTCTTTAAAAGTTGCTATACAAACCGTTGGTATCATAAAACAATCTGCTATATGAAGTGCTGATGTATAAGCTGTAATTAGCTTATCACAAGATGCAACTATATATATAAAATCTTCAATAGTTTTTGAATATAATGATAAATCTAAAAAATTATCAGCTTTTATTTTACTATCAATTAAAAGAGTTGAAACAATTGTATAATCATCTAGTTTCTCTATCAAATTTTTTAAAATCTCAATAGCAAAATTTTGAGGAATAGATTTATTTATATTTGCACTATAAGGATGAAAAAGTAGAAGTTTTCCTCTTTGTTTACTCTCTTGTATCTTTTGTTTTAATCCTTTTGTTAGTTCAAAATGGTCTGTTTTTAGTTGTGAAAATTTTTCTAAATCTGATATTTTTTTATAATCTATTCCAAATTTAAAAAGCCAAGCATCAACTGGATTTATATCTAAAATTTTTGTAATATCAATGCTATTATCAACAAAATAGTCATATTCACAAATAGCTTTGCTATTTATTGCCAATGGTAAAATCTCATTTATATAATCTTGAGTTAAATATATACTTTTATCTCTGTTGTAATAACTATTATTTGAAGCTTTTATATATACATCAAGTTTTACAACTTTATATATCTCTTTTAATTTATTATAAAAAATTCTAAGTGCAGCCATTCCACTTATCATCTGGCTAATACTACTTCCCAAACTTCCAATAATAGCAACTTTTATACTACTTTTATGGAAACTTTTTAGTTGATTTAAAAAATTTTGCTCTTTTAATTCTAAAAATCTTAAATCTTTAAGCTCTAATCTCTCTATACTTTCATTTTCTATAATTACACCCAATTGAGTAGGAAAAGATGGATTTTTTAAAACACTTTGCTCATTTATAATTTTTGCATTATATTTACTTTTATCAACTTTTGCAAAAATATCTTTTAAATCATTAAAATCATCATAAGTTGTAAGATATATTGTCTCATTTTCTATTCCAATAGGAGCTTTAAACCTATTGTACTTTAAAATTGTTCCATCAGTTATTTTAATATTAATACTATTTGTCGCTCTAAAAAAAATCATTTTATTCTATATTTTCACTAATATTTTCTACTCTAAACATTGTTAAATAAGGTAATTTACATGGAAGTTTTATTTTATTTACATTTCCACTATGAACACTTTCAAGCTCTTTATTATCTTGCGTTAAAATCTTTTTAAAATTTATATAATATAGTCCATTCTCTTTTTTAAAAACTCTTCCAATCTCATTGTCACACTCATGTAAAACTGTGTTATGTGGAGTGAAAATTTCAATATCTTCATTTGGATAAACTTTATACTTGCAATAAAAATGCTCTTCATCTTCAGATACTAAACCTGTTACTTCAAATGAGCCTTTACTTAAAGCATAATCGTGATTTTGAGAATCTAGTTTTTCAAATGGCTTATGAATTAAATAAGCATCTGTAAAACCCCTATTTTTAGTTGTATGCAACTCTTTTTGATATTTTGAAGCATCAAATTTATTTTCATAATAGTCATCAATAGCTTCTCTATAAGCTTTTGCAGTTACTGCTGCATAGTATGGAGATTTTGTTCTTCCTTCAATTTTCAAACTATCAACTGCTCCACTATCAAGTATCTCTTTAATATGTGAAGCTAAGTTCATATCTTTTGAGTTAAAAATATACGTTCCAACACCTGGTTCTTCTTCAAGTCTAAAAAGACTTCCATGCTCATCATTTCCAGCATAAAGTGTATATTCAAATCTACAATCATTTGCACAACTTCCACGATTTGGAACTCTTCCCATTTGAACAGCACTAATTAGACATCTTCCACTATATGCAAAACACATAGAACCATGAACAAATATCTCTATCTCCATATCTGGAAGGTGTTTTTTTATCTCTATTACATCTTTTAAAGATATCTCTCTTGCTACAACAATTCTTTTAACTCCCATATCCCAAAAAACTTGTGCATCAAGATAGTTTAAAACATTTGCTTGAGTTGAAAGATGTATATCAATCTCTGGAGCAATCTCTCTACAAAGTCTTACAACTCCAGGAGCTGCAACTATAAAACCATCTGGTTTTAATGCAGCCATAGAAGCTATATGTTTTTTTAATAACTCAATTTGAGCATTAAAAGGAAAACCATTTATTGTTGCATAAACTTTTTTTCCTCGCGCATGAGCATAATCAATTCCCTCTTTAAATGTCTCAAATGTAAACTCTTTACTAGCTCTAATTCTTAAACTAAAATGACTAACTCCACCATAAACAGCATCAGCACCATAATTTATTGCAATTTTTAATTTTTCTAAATTTCCAGCGGGTGAGAGCAACTCAACTTTTTGCTTACTCATAAAATTCCTTTGATTTTTTATATAATAAAATATTTAAATTTTTAGGGGATTGTATCTTTTTTTTGATAAATCTTAAGTTTTGCGACAAGCAAAGAGCTTTAGAAGCTCTCCCACTCATCATCTTTTGAAGATGATTTAAACTCTTTTTTGTTTGTAATTTCTATATTCTCTTTAGCTTGAAGTTGATTTTTATTTTGTAAGGTTTCTACTTCATTAATATTTTTTTCACTCACTGCTTTTATATTATCAATCTTTACTTGATCTAAAGATTTAAATACTTCAATAGTTGAAATATCTAACTGCTCTGATAGTTTTTTTAATAAATCTCTATTTGGTTCATCTTTACAATCTTCATTTATATAGTTTTGTACACTATTATGAACTACTTCATGATGCTCTTTTAGATTTTTCCAGCTTTGATTTTTTGTAAAACTCATACCTTTTTGCTCTTGCTCAACAATCCATTTTCCTAAATCGCAATCAGTTGGTTTTGTAACACTCCAAGGAGTTTTACTCTGTCCTATTTTATCAAAGTTTACAAGCTTAAATTTAATATGATCATTTTTAAGTTTTGAAACTTTAAATACCAAATCTATATCTTCTATAATTTTTGGTTCAACTTGTTTAAATTTAGCACGATCTGCAATTTTTAGAAGATTATTTGATAAACTTGAAGCTTCTGTTGCAAGATTACTGATTATTCGAGAAGAGTTAGCATTTACTTGTGTTACACTATCTAAGACATTTATTGTGTCATTTATTTGTAAAATTCCAACTTCTTCCTCTTTACTTCCTTTTGAAACATCTTCAATTAAAATAATTGTCTCATTTATCTTTTTATTTAAATCCGTATAGCCATCTTTCATACTATTTGCTATACTTTTCCCTTCGTTTGCTTTTGAAGTTGCAATTTCAACAATATTTTTTATCTCTTTGGCAGCTTCTGCGCTTCTACTTGCAAGATTTCGAACCTCTTGAGCAACTACAGCAAACCCTTTTCCAGCTTCTCCAGCAGTTGCAGCTTCAACAGCAGCATTTAAAGATAGAATGTTTGTTTGGAATGCTATTTGGTCAATTACTTCAATAGCTTCATTAATAGAGCTAACCTCTTTATTTATCTCATCCATTGCCTGATTTGTTTTGCTTGCTAGCGTTTCACCCTCTTTTGAAGATTTTTGTAGCTCTAAAGCTAAAACTGACATTTGAGACGTTTTTTGAACACTTTGTTTTATAATCCCAGTTATTTGCTCAACTGCTGCTGCTGTTTGCTCCAATGAAGCTGCTTGCTCATTTGCTGAAGATGATAACTCTTTAGCAGATTTAGATAAAACTGCTGTATCATTATTTAGCTTTGTACCAGTTGCTACTATCATTGATAAAAACTCTGAAACTGTATGTCCTATTAATTGAGTACTAGTAGCTAAAGATGACATAACTCCATTTACTTTTGTTGTATCAATTTTTGAATCAACCCCTTGAAAATTTGAATTCCCATACTCTATTAAAGTATTATTTAAACTTACCAAATTTTCATTTGTTCTTTCAATCATATGATTAATTGAATCTCTTAATCTTTGGATTTGTGGACTTGAAGATGTTTTTTCAATCTTATAAACATAAAACCCTTGTGCGATTTTATCTATTACTTCATCTACGTTTTCTATAACTTGACCATCTTCAATATAACCTTTTCTAAGTTTAGAAATATATTCATTAAAGCTATCAACAATTTTTCCTATCTCATCATCTGATTTTTTATTTATTCTATCTGCTTGCTCATTTCCACTTGCTATATCTTTTATAGCCATATCAAGTTCTTCAAGTGGTCTTATGATAGCTTTATTTACAAAATAGTTATAAATTAAAATTGCTATAATTACTGAAATAAAAGAAAATAGTGCAATACTTGCTATTATTGTCTCTATTTTTGAATTTGTATTCTCTTGCATCAAGGCAACTTCTGCTTCAATATCATCAACATAAGCACCTGTTCCTATTATCCAATCCCAAGGCTCAAATTTTTGTACATAAGAGAACTTCTCTTTAGGATCATTTTTCTTATTTGGTTTATCCCAATAATATTTTACAAGTCCACCCTCTTTTTTCTCATTTGTAACTCTTGCCATCTCTACAAAGAGTTTTGTACCATAAGGATCAGCATAATTACTTAAATCTGTTCCATTTAATTTACTATTTGTAGGGTGGTTAATCATTTTAGGGTGAGAATCATTTATCCAAAAATAGTCATTATTTGCATATCTCATCTCTGAAATAGTTTTTAAAGCTTCTGCTTGAATTTTAGCTGTAGCATTTTCAACATATTCACCAGTTCCAATAACCCAGTTATATGGAGCAAATAACTTTACAAAAGATACTTTAAGTTGTGGTTGATCAAAACCTGGTTTTGGCCAAACATAATCAATAAAACCCTCTTTATCTTTTTTTGCAATATCTGCAAACTCTTTGAATATTTGTTTCCCATTTGGATCTTTGTATTCATGCATATCTTTATTATTTAGCTTAGGATTAATTGGGTGAATTAAAACAACCGCATCTAAATCATTTATCCAAAAATATCCTGTTTTACTATATCTAGTAGCATTTACAATATCTTTTAATCTCTCTTGTAAAGCATCTTTAGATAGGATATTTTTATTTTTTTCATACTCTGCTTCTAAAATAGAAAAAAGAAACATAGTCTGTTTTTTAAGCTCTTCTTCAACCTCAATTTTAACTTTTTCTACAGAAGTTCTTTGATGATAAGCTTCAACTGTTTTCATAGCTAAAGAAACATAGTTTTTAAGCTCTTCCTCTTTTTTTGCATAAGCTTCTTCTTTGTACTTCTCTATTGTTTCACTTGAAAAAGATTTAAGTGAATAAATCGAGTCAATAGCTATAATTATTGATATTAAGACAATTGTCGCAATTGATAATATTAATAATTTTGCTTTTATTGATATATTTTTTGACATTTTGTAGCTCCAATGCAATTAAATGCCATTATTATATCATTATTTAAAAAAAATCTATATTTTTTAGCTCTTTAACAAATTTTTTACAAAATCTAAAGCCTCATTTGTAACATTTTCTCCACTTATCATTCTTGCTAGCTCTTTTGCTCTTTGAGTACTATCTAAAATTGTAACAACTGAGTTACCATCTATCTTTTCTACCAAAAAGTGTTGATTTGCCTGTGAAGCCAACTGTATTTGATGAGAAATTGCAAAAATTTGATAATTTTTACTTAGTTTTATAAGAACTTTTGATATTGCATCACTCTCTTTTCCACTTAAGTTTGCATCTATCTCATCTAAAAAAAGTACTCCATTATCTGCTATATCAAACTCACTAATTGAACTTAAAAGTGCTAATCTTAACCTATTATATTCACCTGAGCTAATAGTTGATATAGCAACCCCATTTAATGTAAACTCTACAAAATCAACACCACTATAATCTAATTTTTTATTTGTTAGAGTAATTTTTGCACTATTTAAATATAAAAAATCTAAATAATAGTTAACACTTTTTTCTAAAATTCCTATACTTTTTTCTCTATAGTTTGATATTTTATATGCTAAGTTTAATATTATCTCATTTAGCTGATTATACTTTTGCTCAAGCTCATCTTTTTCATAACTAATATTATTGTAATTTTCAAGCTCTTTTTGTTTCTGCTCTTTATATTCTAAACACTCTTTTATGGTACCAAATCTTTTTAATAAAGAAGATATTTTCTCTATTCTATTTAAAGTCTCTTCTATATTTATATCTTCAAGTTCACTAAGTGTATCATTTGCTTTTTCTAAAATATTTGTAAATTCATTTATTGCTTCATCAAAAAAACTTGAATCCACTTCTAAAATCTCAAGTAACTCATTAACAGCTCTTGCATTTTCAAAAATGATTGATGCTTTTTTACTAGCAACTTCAATTTTCTCTTTTTTTGCCAAAGCTTTTTTTATACTATTTAACTCTTCATACTCATTCTCTTTTGGATTAATCTCTTCTATTTTTGCTATTTCGAATTTTGCAAACTCTTTTAAATCTTCAAGATTTTTTTCATCATCTTTTATCTTAGATAATCTTTTCTCAATATCTATAAATTCTTTATATTTATTATCAAAGTCTATCTTGATATTTTGAAATTCAGGAAAATTTTTGTTTGCATATCTATCTAAAAATTCAATCAAAGTTTCACTTTTAAAATCACTTGTATCCCTAAGACTTAAATATTTTATCAAATTATTTGATATTTCACTCAAAGTTTTTTTTGATAAAGATTGACTATTTAAAAAATATCTTGCCTTCTCTTTTTTAAGACACTTTATTACTATATCTTCTTCAAAATTTATATCAAACTCTTCATTTTTTATTCTTGAATTATTTAAATTAACCTCTACTATTTCAGATTTTACATCTTCAAGACCAAAAGAAGCTAGTATCTCTCTCATAAGTATTGATTTTCCAGCTCCACTTGGACCTGTAAAAATATTTAATCCACTATTAAACTCTAAATCTACTTCTTTAAAAGATAGACAATTTTTTATATATAATCTAGTTATCACTTTTTAGTTACCCCATCTTAGTTTTTCACTTAAAACTTTAAAAAAATCTCTACTACTTCTATGAAGCATTTTTGCTTTTTTTGTAGCAATCTTTATTTTTATTATTTCATCTTTTTCTAAATCATATAGCTCTTGACCATCAATTATAACAACAGCTCCACTATCTTGTGTAACTTTAAACTCTATTTCAAAATCAGCTGGTACAACTATTGGTCTTTGTGTTAGAGAATGCGGAGCTATAGGAGTTATGATAAAAGCTTCAGTTAATGGGTAAACTATTGGTCCTCCAACAGATAGATTGTAAGCTGTTGAGCCACTTGGAGTTGATACAATCAAACCATCACCAAAATATGTATTAAATGCTTTTCCATCTATTTTTGCTTTAACTTCTAACATTGATGACAAATTTTTTCTAGAAATTACAATATCATTAAAAGCTATAAATTTTTTACTTTTTATTGAACCTTTAATTATCATTCTTTGATTAATTTTATAATTATTCTTTAATAAATCTTCAATAAACTCAGGAAGTTGATTCATATTTAAATCAGTTAGAAATCCTAAAGTTCCTAAATTAATACCAAGTACTGGTAACTCATACTTAAAAGCTCTTCTTACAACTCCTAAAAGAGTACCATCGCCACCAACACTTACTAAAAAATCGACTTTTGAACACAAATCTTCAAAAGATAAGCCACTAGCATCTATCATTTTTGCTGATTGTTCTTCAAGAAAAATATTTATATTTTTATTTTCAAAAAGATCTTTTATTTTTAAATATGCATCTTTTAATTCTGGACTATTTGGTTTTAAAATAATTCCAATATTTTCAATCTTTTTTAGTAATTTATAGCTTCTATCTAATCTCAATTTAAATCTTTTATTTTTAATTTTATATAAATAATTTGCAATTGTAGTAAATTACTCATATAAAACTAATAAAAAAAGGGATATGCAAAAGCACATCCCTTTTTTTGAAACTTATAAAATATAATTATCCGTTTCTTTTTTTCATTATCTCTTCAGATACATTTCTAGGAACTTCTTGATAAGCATCAAAAATCATAGAATATGTTGCTCTTCCTTGAGACATAGATCTTAAATCTGTAGAGTAACCGAACATTTCAGATAATGGAATCATTGCAGTAACTAATTTAATACCTGCTCTGTCATCCATAGATTGAACTTGTCCTCTTCTTTTATTACAATCTCCAATAACATCTCCCATATAATCTTCAGGAGTCTCTATTTCAACTTTCATAATTGGCTCTAAGATAACTGCACCAGCAGCTGCACTTCTACAACCTTGTTTGAATCCCATTGAAGCAGCTAATTTAAACGCCATCTCAGATGAATCCACTTCGTGATAACTTCCATCATAAAGAGTAACTTCAATATCAACCATTGGATAACCTGCAAGAATACCACCTTGCATAGCTTCAAATGCACCTTTTTCAACAGCTGGAATATACTCTTTTGGTACAACCCCACCTTTAATTTCATTATTAAATTTAAATGTTGGTTCACTTCCAGCAGGAAGAGGTTTAATCTCTAAGTAAACATGTCCATATTGACCTTTACCTCCAGACTGTTTTGCATATTTATACTCTTGCTTAACAGCATTTCTAATAGTCTCTCTATATGCAACTTGTGGAGCACCTACTTCAGCTTCAACTTTAAACTCTCTTTTCATTCTATCTACAAGAATTTCAAGGTGTAACTCACCCATTCCAGCAATAATAGTTTGTCCAGTTTCTTCATCAGTCCATACTCTAAATGATGGATCTTCTTCAGCAAGTTTACCTAAAGCAATACCCATTTTTTCTTGGTCAGCTTTTGTTTTTGGCTCAACAGCAACGCTGATAACTGGTTCTGGAAAATCCATTCTTTCTAGAATAACTGGATCTTTTTCAGAAGCTAAAGTATCACCTGTAATTGTATCTTTAAGACCAACAACTGCACCAATTTCTCCAGCATAAAGTTCTTTAACCTCTTCTCTTGAGTTTGCATGCATTTTAAGTAATCTTCCGATTCTCTCTTTTTTCATTTTTGTAGAGTTTAATACATAAGTTCCAGACTCTAAAATTCCTCTATAAATTCTTGTAAATGTTAATTGTCCAACAAACGGGTCAGTCATAATTTTAAATGCAAGAGCAGCAACTTCACCTTTATCAGTTGAAGGAACAATTACAGCTTCACCATCTTGTGTTTCACCTTTTATATCAGCAACTTCAGTTGGAGCTGGTAAATACATAGCAACAGCATCAAGAAGTGGTTGAATACCTTTATTTTTAAATGATGTTCCACAAACCATTGGAGTTACTTCCATAGCTAAACATCTTTTTTTGATTCCAGAAGTAATCTCTTCTTCAGTTAATTCCTCACCACCTAAGTATTTATCCATTAACTCATCACTTGACTCAGCAGCAGCTTCAACTAATTTTTCTCTATATTCATTAGCAGTATCAACTAAATCAGCAGGAATTTCTTCAATTTTATACATCTCTCCAGCTTGTGCATCCAGATTATATGTATAAGCTTTCATTTTTACTAAATCAACCATTCCTCTAAATTGGTCTTCTGCACCAATTGGAATTTGAAGTGGAACTGGATTAGCTTTTAATCTATCTCTTACTTGATTCATAACATTAAAGAAGTTTGCACCTGTTCTATCCATTTTATTTACATAGATAATTCTTGGAACTCCATACTTATTTGCTTGTCTCCAAACAGTTTCAGATTGTGGTTGAACCCCTCCAACTGAACAAAATACTGCAACAGCACCATCAAGAACCCTCATAGATCTCTCAACTTCAATTGTAAAGTCAACGTGACCTGGAGTGTCAATGATATTTATTTGTAGTTGCTCATTTGTTTTTGGATGATTCCAAAAACAAGTTGTAGCAGCAGAAGTAATAGTAATACCTCTTTCTTGCTCTTGCTCCATCCAGTCCATTGTTGCAGCACCTTCATGAACTTCTCCAATTTTGTGAGAAACTCCTGTATAGAATAAAATTCTCTCTGTACTTGTAGTTTTTCCTGCATCAATGTGTGCAGCAATACCAATATTTCTAACTCTGTTTAAAGGTACTTTTCTTGCCATAATTATTTATCCTACCATCTGTAGTGTGCAAATGCTTTGTTAGCCTCTGCCATTCTATGTACATCTTCTTTTTTCTTAAAAGATGATCCTCTTTCGTTTGCTGCTTCGAATAGCTCATTTGCTAATCTCTCAACCATTGTTCTTTCATTTCTTTTTCTTGAAGCATCAATAAGCCATCTAAGTGCTAAAGTTTGTCTTCTTACAGCTCTAACTTCAACAGGAACTTGATATGTAGCTCCTCCAACTCTTCTACTTCTAACTTCTAAAAGTGGTTTAACATTTTCAACTGCTTTTTCAAACAGGTCAAAACCTTTTTCTTCACCTCTTTTATCAAGGTTATCTATTGCACCATAAAGGATTTTTTCAGCAACAGATTTTTTACCATCTAGCATAATTGCATTAACAAATTTTGTGATCACTTTACTATTGTAGATAGGATCAGCCATTATCTCTCTAACTGGAGCTTTTCTTCTTCTCATTTTCTATCCTTCTACTTATTTTTTAGCTTTTGGTCTTTTTGTACCATACTTAGATCTAGATACAGTTCTGTTATTTACACCAGCTGAATCTAACGCACCTCTTACAATGTGGTATTTAACCCCAGGTAAATCTTTTACTCTTCCCCCTCTTACTAACACAATTGAGTGTTCTTGAAGGTTATGTCCCTCTCCACCGATGTATGAAATAACTTCAAATCCAGTTGTTAATCTAACTTTTGCAACTTTTCTTAAAGCCGAGTTAGGTTTTTTTGGAGTTGTTGTATATACTCTTGTACATACTCCTCTTCTTTGTGGACATTTTTTAAGTGCTGGAGATTTTGATTTCTCAACCACTTTTTTTCGCTCTTTTCTTACAAGCTGTTGTATTGTAGGCATTTCTTTCCTTTATAATATTTGGTTTGAGTAGTTATAGCCCCACTCATGCTTCTCGTAATCTTCAAAATACTTTGAAGCGATACTACCATTCTAGGAAACTGTTGTAGTGTTTTCTAAAAAAGTTTTGCATTATACCTAAATGCTCTTAAAATTTTCTTTATTACATTATTATCAATTTTATAATAGAATTTTTTTTTAAAGGCAAAAATAATGACAATATTAAACTACAAAAAATTTGGAAATGGTGAAAAAAAACTTATTTTCTTACATGAATTAATGGGCGATTGTACAAATTATGAAAATTGTTTAATCTACTTTGATAAAAATCTTTTTACAATTTTCATGGTTGATTTAAGAGGATATGGCTTATCAAAAAATATTTTAGGAAAATATAATTTAGATGAAGCTGTAAACGATGTAATAAATTTAGTAACAAATTTAAAATTGACTGATTATGTTTTAGTAGCTCACTCTATGTCTTCAATGATAGCTCAACATATAACTTCAAAAGATAAAAGAGTTAAAAAACTCATTTTACTAACTCCAATATCTTATAAAGGAGTAAAAAGTACACAAAAAGCTAAAGATAGTTTACTAACTCAAATGGAAAAAAATAGTGGTAAAATAGAAGATATAGTAGAGCAATCTAGCAAAAGATATAATCAAATTTGGAAAGATTATCGTATAAATTTAGCTTACAACTCTTCTATTTTAGAAGCTAGAATTTCTTATATGAATATGTATTTAAATATAGATTATGAAAGTAATTTTGAAAAGCTTGAAATTGATATTCCTATTAAAATCATCACTGGAAAATATGATTTTCCAGTTTTCTCAAAAAATGAAGTAGCAAAATATTTTGAAGAGTTTAACGATGTTAAAATTGTAGAATTTGAAGAGGCGGGACACTATCCTATGATTGAATGCCCACTGCTTTTTGCTTCAAAAATTGAATTTTGGGTAAAGAATCTATGACAAAACAAATATTTCCTCTTGCTTTAGGTGGATTAGCTATTGGAACAACTGAATTTATTATTATGGGACTTTTACCAGATGTTGCAAAAGATTTAGGAGTTTCTATTCCAATTGCTGGACATTTAATATCTGCTTATGCTTTTGGTGTTGTAGTTGGAGCTCCAATTTTAGTAGCTTTAAGTTCAAAATTTCCACCAAAAAATATTTTAATAGTTTATATGATTTTATTTACTCTATTTAATGCTTTATCTATAATTGCTCCTGATTACAATACTCTTTTAATGTCAAGATTTCTTGCAGGTCTTCCTCATGGTGCTTTTTTTGGAGTTGGAACAATTGTTGCAATAAAGTTATCAAAAAAGGGTAAAGAAGCTCAAGCAGTCTCTTCTATGTTTACAGGTCTTACATTAGCAATTTTATTATTGGTACCATTTTTAACATATATAGGACACAATACTAGCTACAAATGGGCTTTTTTAATTGTTTCACTTTTAGGTATATTTACTATTTTAGCTCTAATCAAATTTATGCCAAAACTAAAATCACTTAAAACAGTAACTTTTAAAGAGGAGATAGAGTTTTTTCTCACTTTTAAAGCTTGGCATATTATTTTAATAGTTGCTATTGGATTTGGAGGACTTTTTGCATGGTTTAGTTATATTGCACCTCTTTTAATCAATGTTTCAAAATTTTCACCTAGCTCAATCTCCTATTTAATGCTTGTTGCTGGAGTTGGAATGGTTGTTGGAAATATTTTAGGTGGATATTTAGCAGATAAAAAAGACCCAATAAAAGTAGCTATTTATCTTTTAAGTTTTATGGTAATTTTTTTAATCTTGGTATTTTTCTTATCTGAAAATAAGATTTTATCTATTATTTTAACTTTTATTTGTGGTGTTTTTGCTATGAGTGTGGGGACTCCAATAAATATGGTAATGGTTAAAAGTGCAAAAAACTCTGAAATGCTAGGAGCTGCTTTTATGCAAGCTGCTTTTAATGTAGCAAACTCTTTAGGAGCTTTATTTGGAGGAATTCCACTTTTGTATGGATTAGGTTTTGAATATCCTGCACTAGTTGGTGCTTTTATGGCATTTTTTGGACTTTTGTTATGTATGCTTTTTTATATAAAATATTCAAAAGAGAAGATATAATCTTCTCTTTTAATAAATATAAATTAAAAAAACTATTTTAATTTAATTACAATCTCTTTATCATTAACATCAACACTATACTTTGATACTTTAGAACCAAGCTCAACAGCAACTCTATAATAACCACCTTTTTGATGATTTCCAACTGTAATATTCTTAAAATTGCTTCCTGATAAAATCTCTTTTTTTGTATTAAAATTTACTTTAGCTTTATAATCAAAAGCTAATTTATTCTCTTTATCTATAGAAAATTTTTTAAACATTTTATGTTCACTTCGTATAATCAACTCATTATCACTATTTTCAATATTTAAAAATGGCAAAATGTTTTTTTGTTTTAATGAATTTGAACTAGGATTTACAGTAGTACTTGTTTTATCGCTATCTACATCAGCTCTTGGCTTTACGTAAATTACCTGCTCTGGCTCTTTTTTAACATTTGCAAGCTCTTTTTTTACAATCTCTTTAGTTTTTTGTTCATTTTGTTTATTTGCTTTTTGAACAATAGCTTCTAACTCTTTTTTAGTATAAGTTTTTTCTGGTGCTTTTTGTACATTAGCTTTAGGTGCAGATGTTACTGGTTCACTTTGAGAATTGATTTGATTTTGTATTTTTTGAATATACTGTGCCTCTTGAATCTCTTCAACAGTTTTTGGAGTTTCATTTAACTCATACATTTTTCCTGTCTCTTCTTCGTATTTTGCAAATGGGTTATCTCTACCACTAAGTGTTACACAAAATATTATAGATATTCCTAAAATTACTTTTTTCATTCTTCTGGCTCCAAATTTTTTAATTCAAAATACTCTTTTTGCAAATAAGCATTCTCTTTTTGCAATCTCGAAATTTCATCTTCTAAGTACTCTTTTTTATGCTTTAAAGAGTTATAAACTTGTATTGAATTATCTCCAAAAAGAAGATTCACCCAATGATAAGCAAAATAAACAGTAGCTAGTAGTGAAAAAATCACTACTAGCATAAATCCAAAAATATTACTTTTTTTATTAGACATTATTTTTTAGAGAAAGGTTGTTTCCCTAAATATTCACTATAACCAATTTCTGTTCCAATTTCAAGAAGTCTATTATATTTTGCAATTCTATCACTTCTTGCTGTACTTCCTGTTTTGATTTGTCCACAATTTAAAGCAACAGCAAAATCAGCAATAAATGCATCTTCACTCTCTCCACTTCTATGACTCATAATACAATTGTAGTTATTTCTTTGTGCAAGTCTGATTGTTTGCATTGTTTCACTTACACTTCCAATTTGATTTGGTTTGATTAATACTGCATTTGCAATACCTTTTTTAATACCTTCAGCAACAATAGATGCATTTGTAACAAATAGATCATCTCCAACTAATTGAACTTTGTTTCCAAGTTTTTCAGTTAAAATTTTCCATCCATCCCAATCATCTTCACTTAAACCATCTTCAATTGATACAATTGGATATTTAGAACATAAATCAGCATAATAATCAACAAGCTGTGCTGAAGTTAATTCTCTATTTTCACCTTTTAAAACATATTTTTTTGTTTTTTCATCGATTAATTCAGAAGCTGCAACATCAAGAGCAATAGAGATTTGCTCTCCAGCTTTATATCCAGCTTTTTCAATTGCACTCATAATAACTGAAATTGGCTCTTCATTTGATTTTAAGTTTGGAGCAAATCCACCCTCATCACCAACTGCTGTACTTTCACCCATTGCATCAATAATTTTTTTAAGGTGTTGATAAATCTCTGCAACTGCTCTTAAACCTTCGTTGAAGTTTTCAAAACCTGTTGGCATAATCATATACTCTTGGAAATCTACAGAGTTATTTGCATGCTCTCCACCATTTATAATATTAAACATTGGAACTGGCATAGTCATAGCATTTGCTCCACCTAAATATCTATATAATGGCATATTTAATGAAGTAGATGCCGCTCTTGCAACTGCCATAGAAACACCTAAAACAGCATTTGCTCCAAGATTAGAGTAGTTATGTGTTCCATCTAGTTCTTTCATAATTGCATCAACTTCTGCTTGATTAAATGGACTTTGTCCAATTAATTCATCAGCAATTCTTGTATTTACATTTTCAACAGCTTTTAAAACACCTTTACCTAAAAATCTGCTATCTGCATCTCTTAATTCCAAAGCTTCTCTTTTTCCTGTGCTTGCACCACTTGGAACTATAGCACTCGCTTTCGTACCATCACTTAAAATTACAGTTGCTCTAACAGTTGGATTTCCTCTTGAATCCATCACTTCATCAGCATAAACATTATCAATAAATACCACTTGGGTCTCCTAGTTTTGAATATTTTAGCAAGATTATATCTAAAAAAAATTTGGCTTTAGCTTTTATTATAATATAGTTTATTAAAAATGAAAAAAGAGATAATATGATTATTTTCAATTAACTTAATATAAAAAATAACTTTTACTAGAAAATAAATATAAAACCCGAATATTAAGTATAAAATGTAAAGATAAAAAAGCTTGTATAAACAAGAAGTAAAATAAAAAAGCTTACCTTGACCTACTAAAACTATAGTAAGACAAGATAAGCTCTTGGGGATTTAATAAAAACTCAATAAGCTGGCAGCGACCTACGTTTCCACCGGGGGAC
>JACCED011448453.1_pt1 | contig 30369 bp, 25 predicted proteins | sample 7455021 | NCBI WGS metagenome assembly JACCED01 (sample SAMN15323456, study PRJNA562643) | freshwater metagenome | isolation source: river surface water | place: USA:Blue River Watershed | collected 2017-08-19 | reverse complement strand
TAAATTATCAATAGTTTCGCAACTAGATTCACAACTAGGATCATTACACATTATGTACTTTTATAATATTTATTATACTGGCGCTCAATTTATATGCATCTCAGACAATGAAATTATCTAGTCTCTCTTAACGATAAGCAGGTGCAACACAAACATAATAATCTTATATGGCTCAAGGTAAGAACACTTTTGTATGAACATATCATCCATAGATTATGACTCTATTTTTTTTGAAAAAAAAGTGTCGCATACATGTCTCACTGCCATGGTGAAGCATTTTTGGGCGCAGCTATTTCCCGTGCCATTAAAAAAAGAAGCTATATGACTCATCTTATTGTTGGTTATTCGATACGTTCGAAGACAATGTATGAGTAGATGCTAGTCCATTCTTTGTCCGATGGTGTCATCTGTTTGTAGATCTTATTGTTGTGTTGCTTGAAGTGATCAAAGTAGGAGCTAAAGCTATTGTTGATTAAAAGTTTGAAGCCATTCTTGCTTGCAAGTTCTTCTAAGAAAGATACATTGACCAGAAATTCTCTGTAGTAGGCTGAGCCACTGAATGGTAGTTTCACATCAATGGCTTGGTTGAGTTTGGCAAATTCATTGGAGGTAAAGGCCTTCTTGATGGAATACTTGTTATCCTCGGTGTTCCATTCTTGTTTCCCTTGAAGTAAGTTGAAGACAGTTTGACCATCGAAGCAAGTGATAAGGAAACGGCCACCAACTTCTAACATGGAAGCAACCAGTTTGAACAAGTCATTCAATGGAAGATTCTTATTGTTTTCTGTCTTATCATGGGCTAGGTAGTGGATGCCAAAGTTAAGCATGACAGATGAGACCTTAGAAGGCAGATCAGTTGAAGCGATAATATCTTCATAGGACTGTTCGAAATCAACTTGCCTGATATGGATGCTTGCAGATGCATCTGGGGTCTTGAGCCTAAGGTTATATTTACGATGTAGCAACTCATAGAGAGCATCGATGTCTCTATCAATCATAGTAATCTGTGTGAATCCCATATCGATACTTCTAGCCATGTCTTGCCCCTTGCCACACATGAGATCAACTATGCTTGGGGGAGATAAATATTCCTTCATGAGTTCGCCCTTAATGAATGAGTTGAACGCTCGTTGTGCGAAGTAATCATTATCACTGTTCACCGCAAAGTATCCTCCAAGTTGATCAGACGATAAGCCAAGCATCTCAAAGGTTAGTGGGTGTTTGATAGAATGCCAGATAAGTTCTGAGTACTTGAGTGCGTTACCAAAGTACTCACCCTTGCGGATATCATTGGTTCTATCATCTCTCATTCGTATGATTTGAGGAGTTTCTAAGAATGTTTGATCCTTATTCAGGAACTTGAACTCAGCAACTCTCCCTCCCAAGTCTGCCTTAGGCGACGACCAGATGAACATATAAGGTTTATCAAATGGAGAAAACTGTATTGGGAAGTATTGAAAAGAATTTTCCGATACAGGGGCTACGTAGCCATCGAAGAACTGCAAGTTTAGTTTCTTAAATGAAATATTATCAACACCAGAGCATAGGGCGTATGTATGCTCCTTGCTATTGACATCTAATCCGGCTTGTTTTCGGAGTCTCTTGGCTGCGTCTCCTTCTACTTTCATCAAATAGAAATCAATAGTAGATTGCTCCACAGGTTTCCATTTGTACGAAACTGTATTGAAGTATTCAGTGTTGAACTTAACGTACTCTCTCTTGGGTAGTTCTCTGAAAGACTTACCTTCTGGTGTAAAGATAATGCCATCGATCTCATAGTCTCTTGCCTTAGCCTTAGAATAAAACTCATTCAGTTGCTCCTTGTATCCATCCTTTGTGAGCTTGACAAACTCTTTTGTCTGACCAATACCCAAGCGAGTCATTAGTGAATCTACTTGAGGGAACTCTTTGATGCGCACCTTGAATGGAACATTTGCTACACGCTTGTTCTTGATCATGATCACATCGAATATGTGAAACTCCTTTGTCTTCTTTGTATCAAGCATCTCGCCATCGAGGATAGTTTGCTGTACCTCAATGTTCTTACCCTTGGGTGCTTGATATGATTGTATCTCTATGATATCATTACTGATCGCCATAATGGATGTGCCTAATAATGTTCGTTTTTGTCCGGAACGTTTATAGTACTCGCAGATCCGCAAGATGATTCGCATACCATCAATCTTGTCTGTGATATAGAATGTGTCTATGATGGGTAAAACTTCTTTGAAGTAAATTGGTCTACTGAGCTCAATGGCACTCGGGGTTAAGAACTTGAAACCAGACTTCTCCTTGAAACGTTCAGAACGCTTAGGGTCACGGAACACTTCCTTGGCAATCAAGTAAAGCATTTGTTGATATGGATCATCTGATGAGTTCTTGGGTAAGATAGACTTAACCTTGTCCATGTTGATGCTATTGATTTGCGTTTTTGTTAGTGCATCTCCAATGAACTCCAATGAAACTGAAATACTATCATAGGCAGAGAAAGGTATGTCGCCCATTGGTGCTTGGAGTGTGACCTTTTGAAGAAGAGCCTCTTTGTACTCAACTAATCTGGTTGTAAATTCCATTGGATTGTTGATACTTTTATTCAGAGAGACTGCTACAAGCCATTCAGGGTGATCATTGTATGAGGCTATCAATTTGTGAGAGAGTTTAATCTCTTTGGGAGCTCCATTGATACACTCGACTAGTTTGCGTTTGATAATATGAGCATCACCATCACGAAATGATTTGATGAAGACTGACTCGAACATGCATTCAATGGTAACAGGCTTATCATCATGGGTGATACTCTTTTGTTTGATCATCTTATTTGGGTAAAGTATTTGGATACTTTGGTTAATAGCCATTGGTGTAGCTATTTTATTAAGCGACCCAATTAGAGTTTGTAGCTCCAGCTGATCCAATACCAAAGTTGCAACTGGCACTTCAAGGAAAGACCCTTGACGTGACTCGAAAAAAGTAGTGGAAGCCATCGCAAATGAATCGAAACAACAAGTAGCTCGATGAGTATATATTATGTTGTGAAAAGGTCAATTTTTTTCAAGTGATATGTATAGATATCCATAAGCCCTAACATGCCCGAAAACGGAAACATTAGCGGAAAAAGACTCAAGACTGATATCAAACGATGGATTTGTGAAACACCTTTCCTAAAAGGATTATTGTCCAATCCATTTCTCATTGGTATCCTTATCCTTACGGTCATCTGGCTCCTTGATGTTGTGTATGGAAAAACATTTGAAGAGGCTTCTGTTAGAGAAACCATACAACACGCCACCACTGTTTGGATTGTGATGGTCTCAGGAATATTCCTCAACAACTTGACTATTTCAAAATGCGAAGATACAAAGATAGAGGGTGGTGAGACAAATTTAATGAATCAACAAGTAGGTTCGGGTTCGCAACCATTTGTACCCAACAGGGCCGCTCCTAGTTCTGCGCCTTTGAATAATGATATTACCAGTGGGACCAACCACGAATCTAAATACAATGAACTTCTATCTTTGTACGAATAAAAAAACACTGAATAGTCTATGATGGTAGTAGCCTATTCGTATTGGACATTAAATAATTCATCGTAATCATCATTCGGCGTTGGCTTATTAGAAGAGATATAAGTCTCATTCATTGATGAAACCAATTCATCGTATTGTTGATTAGATACAATACTTGAAGCTGGAGGCGAAACGCTCGATGGTAAGCTTGGAGGATCAATTGGTTGAACTATTGGTGAATCGCTTGATGGCAAGCTTGGAGTATCATTTGGTTTGGTAACTGTGGTTGTTTCTTTTTTTTGGTTTGCAAGTATTTCCTTAAGGATCTTCATTTGTTGGATACAAGTTTCTTGTAGTTGTTTAGTTTTATCCGAAAGATCCATGTATTTGTGTTGTAGGTCTGTGTATTTATGCTTCAAGGTGGTTCTTTCTTCAACCGCCTTCTTATACAAGTTGCTAATCTTGAGCAATGTTGTCTGCGTCTTCTTAGGAACTGGACGCTTCGATGATGCTTTCTTATCTTTCTTATCTTTCTTAAAGTTCTTTGAAGACTTTTTCTGTTTAGAACTTTGAATGAATTGGTTGTAGATGATATCTCTGTTCTTGACCAACTCCTTTAAGATGCTATCTTGTAGCACCGCCAAGTTGGTAGGATCTTGGTGCTCATCAATGATAAGGGACAAATGGTGCTCAATAAGATTTTCCGAGAATACTTTGATAGAGTTGCGCAGTACCATGAATAGAACATCATGCTTTTGCTTCTCTGTTAATGAGTTGTTGTACACATCTGGGACAAATAGACCTGAATACAAATTGATACAGTCTGTGAAACTTATATCGCTATAAACAGTTGAGATATGCGTGTAGTAAACGATAGTGTTCATGATGAGTTTATAGAACTCTTGCGTGTTTGAGGTATTAACATAATCTATGATTGCTTGTTTGTAGCATTCAGTGATAGCCTTTCCAGTGCGATCCTTCATGAAGATAGCTCTATCATACATGTGGTTATAGAAGATATTGACGATGGTCGAGCCAATTACGTCCAAAAGGGACAGAACTTTTTTCTGATACTGATGTTGATCCAAAGCCATGTTATAATTGTGTTTCCATATCATTCAGTAATGACTCTAGCAAATATTAATAAATTGCCATAAAATTTATCTACACTTCATGGTTAGTCTTATAAGCATTGAGCAATGCTTTCAACGATTAGCCGCATTTGGTAAAAGATCACGTATAAGAATATACACGCACTATCGCATTGAACAACAATGCAATTTCCAAATCCAAAGTATTCTCACCCTAAAATTAGTACATCGATCTTACGAGGAAAGGCTATCTATGATGAAGCTCTTCGGCCATTAAGGTTTACCTCTCATGAGATCAATAATATAGCCAAGGCCGAGTACTTACTGTTTGAGCGTTCTCAACTAGCAGAACCATCAACACTGTTTCTCTTATCCTTAAAGAAATTGTTACTCTACGCTAATCCTGTCATAGACAACACCAAGACAAGGGTTGGTATAACTTTGAGTGCCCAATTTGAAACAGATTGTCTGATCGATGATGGGAAGCAAGTAAAATCTTCCAGAATAATTACTGGCGATAAATTCAAATTAGTTGGGTTCTATTTCCCAAATGAACTATTGAACCATTTGAGTGTCTCTGTTTTCGAATGTAAATATGATGCTCAGTATCCTGTTGGATTTATACAAGAAGCCTTACAGTTATATGACACCAATGGGTTATCCATCCACTCTAAACGTATTAAAGGTACCAAGAGACATGCAACCATATATCTGATTCAGCGTGATTCATTCGAGGATGCCGAATTATATAATAACATATTGAGAAGCTTAGTCTTTGCGGTGATGAGTCCAAATACGGAATATATTGCGTTGAGTTTGGTAGCTGATACCAATAACTTCACTGAGCCTGTCCCATTTACGTTTCCGCCATCAATGAAACCATTGGTAAAGAATGATAATATCAAATACATCAATACTATCTTGGACGAACAGATCGATGAAACCTTTCCAGTTTCTTACTATGACGTATTACATGCAAACAAACATAGATTACTTTACGATGAGAGTATCTTGCATGGCCTTTCATCAAAATTTAGTAAGGACTATATCCAAACGCTACTGTATAATAAATCAGAAAAGACAAAGGTACTTACACGTATCAGTGAAACTAATAGAAAGGAATTATTGGCAACTCGAGCTGAGAAGATTACAAGAGAAGCCTTTCCATTCTACTTTAGCGATATAGACAGTAGAGGTATCTTCCGACGGTTCCAACGATTCGATATAATGAAACTTAAACCAGTGCACCGAAATGAAGTCAATATCTTACTAAAAAAAGAACTTGAAATGCAAGAGGCTATCATCAATAATACGTGTGAGCATCTTCAATTAGTTAAGAAAATAGATTTACAAAACTTATCAATGACAGAGTTGCTTCAAGCATATGATGAATTGAATCCCTTTATTGGAGAACCTAATGATGATCATATGTTCAAGTGTAAGAATTGCTCATTCCCTGTAGTTTGCGAGCATGAATTATCGTTATATGATGAGATAAAATTAGTATCTAAGTCTGTTAGCAATGATGATTCAGATTCGTTATACAAGGCGCGGCAGATTATTATGCAGAGATATAAACAATCTCAAACAAACATTGATAGATCAGATGTCTTTGGTGCTCACTGTAAATATTGCTCCAAGATATTAGGCCGCGATGAGGATGCTATTCAAATCATACCAAAGGTCGCCGTAATCAATAATGATAACGATCCATTGAGAGGAATTATATTCATGTGCCTGAAGACAGTTTTTTCAACTATGATTAACTTGTCTACCTTGGACATGGACTCACGAAGAGTGTTAAAGCTCTTGTATCCGATTGTAAGAGATGAAATGGATCCTATATGGGCGCAATATCAACGAATTGACATGACCGATGATGTGCAAGATCACCTGAAACTCTCAGCATTGATCCTAACTATATGTTCATTCATTGCATTGAATACATTGGTCCTTAAATCTAATAAACCAATCATCCTGCCAATCAACCTAACGAATATGAAAGTAAATAAAACCAATACTAATGAAAAGGAAAAGAAGAGTAAAGCCGATGAAAGTAACGACGACGGTGGTACCGCAAGTGAATCTGATGATGAGCCTATCATCGGTGGAGATGGTAAGGAACAATATTCTATCAAGACTGACTTCGCAAATGGATTCGCACAGATCCGCAAGAATGTAATATTTATGAAGTTAATGCCTGGAGACGATAAGACCAAAGCTATGATGTTAGATTACTATCGAAAGGTGGCTCAAGCAATTGGTACTACAGCTCCTGCCATTACCCAAAAAAGATCCCATGAGCAACGAATGATGGATATCTTGAACCAAAGTCCGATCACCGCCTATTTACGATATGTTGAGGCTCGTAATAATGGTGGTGTTGTGAAAGACACTTACATCGCCAAGTTGTTGAAGGTAGATTTGTCTAAGAAATTTAAACCTGAAAGTGATTTGTTCGAACATACTCCCAAGATGCGATCATCTACTAACAAGTCTAAACTATCAACCTACATCGAAGAGTCTTTTGCAAATTTGTATCAATTGATCACAAAGAGAAACTATGTAAGCAATGAAGTGTCGCCACCTTTATCCGAAAGCATACTAAAGTATGAGGCAGAGCGTCAAAGGAGAGCAATGTTGAACATGTCAAATCCCAAGAATATTCTACCAGAAAAGACTGACCGTGAAGTCTCTTTCGTATTGACTGTATTGAACAAAGTTTATTGCGCAGCCGATACTAATAAGAAACTGCAAAGGCATCTTTGGAAAAGAGTCAAGGACAAGGGTAATGAAAAGGGTAAAGACCCAAAGCAAGTATTTGTATGTGAGTACTGTAAGGTAGAGTACTCAAAAGTTTCTGATAAAGCTAACTCAGGTATCATGGCTCAGCTTGATGAAGATATGTTTAAACAAGCTATGTTTGAGTTTTATACAAATAGTTGCCCCATCAAGGACATTCATGTTTATCCAGAAGATGACCAAAGTGCTTCAGCCAAGTGTATGCAGTGTGGGTTTTCAAAGCAACAATTATTATCAATGGATGATAGCTTCTTCAAGAAATTTGTAAGCCAATTCAAGGATTACCGCAAGCAACTATTGAAGGAAACTATTTCAAACATTCAAACATTGGCAGCAGTAACATCAACGAACGCAAAACCAGTTGAAAAATTATTGAAAGAAGACCCAACTGACAAGGCTACTATTGCTGAGTATGTCCGATCATTAAGTAAGATTTACGAAACACCTCCTGAGAAGATAGAATCAATATCAGCTGATCTCATTGATTCATACATAAGACTTGTCTATACTCGTTGCACTTATGTATCTAACTTATCATTTGATATGACCCGTCATCCAGATAGCATCTTCTTTGAATTTGTTCGTAGTAAATTCTTCAAAGGATCCAAGCCACAAGCTGTGAGCATGCCCAAGTTAAAAGAATATGATTATCAAGACTATCGATATGAGACCAAGCTAAGACATCTATTAGGTTTATTAGTTGAGCTAACTAAGCATTCAGAAACTGTGGCATCATTGGGTAACTTCTTATTGAATAAGATCCTTATACAAGAGTCTCGACGTAAGGAATTTAACTTTGCGAAACTAAAAGCCTTAACCTCTCAATCTAACGTTGAAGATATGAACGAAGGAGAAGATGCCGAAGAAGAGGATGAGGATGAAGAAGCTGGGGAAGAAGGTATGTTCATGGGCTATGACATAGATTTGGAAGATATGGAAGATAATATCGATGGTGACTTGGATTAATAATTTTATTTCGCACCATATATAGCGACTCGCATTCATTAATCAATATGTTTTCAGACTGGGAAGATCCATATGACATCGATGCGCAATATGATGAAGTAGGAAAGGTGTTTCAATTTATCAAACCATACTCGCCTCCAACTGAATTAGTAACAACAAATGATTCACAAGGAACCCAAGTTGCCCAAGTTGCGGCTAGTCCTTCAAATGAAACTTCAAAGACTGGCTTTGAAATACGACCAAATACTTACTTACCCGATGGCGGGCTAACAGGAGCACAACCTAGATATAACATTTTACGATCTGGCCCTCCAGCTGTTCCAGAAGCTATTATCCCTAACACCCCCAAACAAGCATTTAGTAATAACATTTATGATAACTATAGCATGGATTTTAGTTGGATGTACTTCATTGTCCTTTGGCTTATCATCATCTATCTATTAGCCTTATTGATGTCCATTCAAGCTGAGTTGAAGTTCAATACAATGATACTATTCAGTGTTCTTCATTCTATGCAAAAAAATAAAGCTTAGTATTCAAGTCTTATCATTCATTGAGTGATTAGATAAGCTCTTCAAATGCAGCTTCAATAAGTGCATAGTTTGGTCTATCATCATAATGACACTCAAGAATCAAATTAGCAATTCGTCCACTTGGGCTTTCGATATCAGTTGCAAGGTCTTTCAGGAAGATTGTCTTTTGGGGAGCAATATCCTTGTCGGAACTCAACTCTATCCAAGGCAATGTTCCATGAACTAGCAGCATGATCGTGTACAAGAGTGACTCAAAGTCATCGTAGCGACATGGGAACTTTTTTTGATTCAAAGTTCGAGCACACGTGGTACTATCAAAACGGAAAGACGAATCTAAAGAAGTACCATCTTCTACCACATTCCCCCTTATCCCAACGCGTTGCAATAGATTCTCCATAGAATTGAAGACTATCGATGAAAGCCTTTTAGATCTCATTTGAACCAATTGATTAATATCCACATTACCCGACACCAAATGATAATCATGTATATCTTTAATGAGTTCCAATACTCTGGTCACAAACTTTTTTTGCGACAAGGCATTATCAAGTTCAAGCAATGGGTATGCCATATACTTAACTTCATAGTACCATTCATCACGGTTCCATCCACGAAGGAAGCAACGATTAGTCATCCCAGCTATAGATTGGTCGTAAGAAACAATAGGAATACACACTGCATTCTTTAACTTTGAATACATGTAGCCATATGATGAAGAAACATTAATAGCATCCTCAATGCCTTTGCAAACGATAAACATTTGATATTCGTAGTTTTTCATACTAATAATCAACTCGAACCCATTGCGCACCTTGCGAGTGGAAAGGACTTTTGGATCGTTATCGGTCAAGAACAAATAATGAATATCTTTCATATGCGCGATTGCCTTATCAATTGTTTCCTTGCTTCCAACCGATAAAGGTTTCAATACTCGGAGCCCAGGGATATCAGTTATGAATTGATATGACGCATCATGTCTAGCATTGGCTTGAGAAAGAGCATGCATCTTACAAACGTATAGATTATATTCTTCCAACACATACTTCGCACTGTAAATGCAACGCTTGGAGTTTTGTTGAATAGCCATGCAATTAACCATTGTCAATGATCAATATTCAGTTGAACCTTGTTTATATTTACTATATTCTTTCGCAATTTTAAAAAAAAAGAAACGCAAGAGCAGCTCGAGAGCGGCATTCATTACCAAATGAATATGTAGGCGCGTCTGGAGGACCAAATGGTTACGCATTACTACGAACACCAATGAGTTTGACGGCATGCCAGAGCACATCATTACGATGAGCAATGAGGAAGGATTCAGTCAAAGGACGATTCCAACTAAGAGCAATCCAAAAGGCATGAACGTTGCATGGAGGAAATTCTTTGATTAGGTATTCCTTGAAGCATAGTTCGATAAACTCTTCTGTGATATGCTGTTGGAACTCGAAGATAAGTTCGAAGCATAGTCGATGACGATTGTTCCAAATAAAGTCAGTTGAAAGCTTCTGATGGGCGCTAATCATTTCCCAATTGAGCCAATCATCATTTTCCAAAATGAATTCTTCTGATAGCGTTTGAAAGCGACAAATCAATTCAACGTTCACCAAGTCCTTGAACTTAACCATCTTCTCATCAGAAAGCTTAGTTTGAGCACTAATAGATCGCCAATGAAGTTTATGCTTGTACGCTTCCATTACCTCAATATCAAGATGATGGGCCATGCTCAAGAACTTCCATTTGATGAACTGCTCAAACTCTTTGACAAAGTCTAAATCGACTGCCCATCGGTAACTAATGAAGTTCCAGTTTTGGGCTTCGGGCTCTCTACGAACAGAACTGATCACAGTCTCATTCATGATCATCATATCATTCTCATCCTTATCCATGTACATACTACGAATCGATGATGGGTAACGCGTAATCGAGCATTTAGGAGAAGCATGCATATTGGCAGAGATCATGGTTAGTGTTCGGTGTCGCGAAGAGGGTTTCAGGTATTTATATGAAAAAAAATCAATTTTTCAATACAGCCATATGCCTGTATATCTAGAAGCTTTCATCTGAATCATAGGATAAGACTTGCTCAGATAACCATTGAATAGTCTCATTTGGCGCGTCTCTGATTCGCTCCCGCCCATCTGAGCATATGAGTTCCTTAGTGGTCGCATTGAAGAATAACAGGGCTGGGATAGTCTTTATATCAAATCTTGCTCGTAAGGTAGCTCTGTCAGTCTTTGACTCTTCATAAGGTAGTAGCAGCCATGGGTGATCTTGTGTATATTCGTGAAAGTCTTCGATTGTTTTGTCAGAAGCTACATATATGATTTCAATACCATTACTACGCATATGTGGATACACGGACATAAGCATCGGCGTGAACACTTTGCAGTAAGAGCAATACTGTGCTGAAAAATATAGTCCTACAATATGTGCGTTTGTAAGGTTATATGATTCTATGACATCCATCGCCAGCTGCGTATATATATAAGTTTCTGTTTTATTCCAATTGAGGGACAGGCTTAAGGTTAAACATCTTAGTGAAACTCGATTTGGTAATCACATTAGGCGTCTCTCTCCGCATCTTGGCACACATCTCCCATGTTGGTCTAGATCCAAACTTCTTCTTCTTAGGGGATGCAATAATGTATTGAATACGCGAATCGGTCTTAATAATATTGCTAAACATGACTAACTTCTTATAGTTGGGCTTAGCCGCATCATCACTTGGGGCAAATATAACTTCGGCAATCTTTTCGATTCGTTTACGTTCCTCACTACTAGCCCCAGAACTGGCCTTGTTAAAGTAAGTTGTAGTAATCTTTTGAGTGGTGAAGATTGATACATGCGCATTAGAACGCAGTGGTACTGGTATGACTGACTCGTTTTGCATGGTTAAGATTGTAGTTACGTAGTAGTGTCTTCCTTGGAAGAATAGTTTCTTTGTTTCTTCCAAATCGCGCCATTCCTTGATAGAAGCGGCACAGTCATCGATAATTAGTAATATGTTTGGATTGATATTGAAATTATTGAGAATGGTTCTCTGCATCTCGGATAGATTGACCTTTTGAAGCCTTTTCATATTCTCTTGAATGGTGTTCCGCATGATACTTACATATTTCTTCTCGTATTTCCCTCTAAGCTCCTCCATAGCAGATTCTGCATCTTCGCTTGAGTAAGTCTTAGATATATCTCGTGAAGCATTATTGAGAAGAAGATCTAATTTATCAACCTTAGCTCTGGCTGTAGGAGAGATTACCATTTCGAAGATAGGTCTCAATGAATCAATATCACGAACCATCTTGTACATCGCTATAACATTCATTTGTCGTGTAAATATCTTCTTCATCAAGTTAGCTGTTAAATCATCATAAATACACTCAGGGGGGATGATATTATTATAATCACCATTTGTAATCGCGGTCGGGCAACATACGATACCCATTGGCACAACATCACGTAGAGTATTTAGGATGTGCGTAATCAGCGAACTCTTCCCAGTACCACTTGGACCAAATAAAATGGTAAGTACATTCAGGAATAGTCTTTGACTATCATCCACCCTTGGAATTGCTTTATTATTGATATAGATCAAATCACTCATAGCTATATTGATGCTTTCACAAAATTAATATTCATTGGAGTATCAATTGGCGCTTGCCATTTTTATTATCTTTTTTTGATCGGCCAAATCATAGTGTCCCAAATGACGAACCATAATGATAGAACCTTGAGGTAGTTGGAGCAAAAACTCCCAAATGCAAATATCAATATCATACACCACTGATAAGATCTCATTAAGGTGCAAGTGTATGACTGCCATCATAGCATCTCTATCGGAAGAATATGTTTCAACATAATCTATAATAGTATTTGAGTCGCATGGTGGGTACATTGCTAGTAACATACGTGGCCATCCATAGGCATGTTCAAGATGAGAATATGCGAAACTCTTCGTGTTTGGGTTCATGATCAACAAGTACCATTCGTGTGTCGACAAAAGATCAATGAACAAAGTTAATTCTTCAATATCTATACCATTTGCAAGAATAGATAGGGCTCGTTGGCTTATCCAATAGTTGTGGTCGATCGCGGTAAACACTAATTTGGATAGAAGCTTTTTGTTGCAGGCTATTGTAGAAACATATAAGTAAGATGCATTCAAGGTAGATTCTTGTAGATGGTTGTCGGTTTTGTAAAAAAAAGTATCTAAATCGTCGAGACTGAATATTGATATGGAACGTTTTATATTGGTTTTTAGATGACCATTGAAGTAGGTTGACATTAAGTTGATTATATTGGACAAAAAAAAAGAAACATCCATGCTTATTTACTAATATTAATTACCATTGATTTGACTCTGACACTGAGCAATTCTATTAAACAGTACTTGATAGTCATCATTATGGTCAATCTCATCTGCCATCTTACGGAACTTCTCACTTGGATTCTCACTTGAAGTATCACCTGAGGGCTTGTTAGGAGTATCACTTGGACTGATCTTGTTCAATCTTGGAGATGCCGCTTTGAGCATTGAAGTTCCCTTTGAAGTATCACTTCTTTTATTCTTTGGACTTGCGATTGGAGAGCTTCGCTTAGGAGAAGATCTCTTTTGTCGGTCTGGGTCAATCTTAGCAGCTTGATATTTATTCACAGTCTTGTTCCATCCAAGGAAGATTGTATCTTGTAGATCAAAGTGTTTCAGAATATCATCATAATCAGTCCAAAGAACCATAGATTCATAAATGCTCAATTTGTCAATGTATTGTAAGAAAGCTTTCTTATCCTTGAGATACATACCACGCATATATTTGTAGATCGCATATGGACCAATATCAGATTCAGTTGGGATCGCGTTGTTGAGTGCTTTACCAAATTCTTTTAGGTTAGACTCAGATGGGTCTTTAGTGACAACAAGTTTGCAGTCACTAATAATCTTGAAGGATTTGACTACTTGACCAATTAGAAACATGATGAGACGATAAGACGATAGCGATATGTGTATCGATGGATTATATACCTATATAAATTACCTTAATTATACTTGCATTTAAATACCGGAAAAAGATGGCGTTTCTTAAAAAATTATCCAAAAAAACAAACAAGAAGTGTATTATCTTGTCGATCTACCCATGAAGCTGTACTTGATCAGATTCATAGATGCCATTATCGATTAAAAATTTCTTAACATTGATGCGCTGATCTCCTGTCAATTGAATTAATTCGTTTCCATCCGCATCGAGGATGATACTACCTGTGCAGTTGAAGTTTCTTTTAAAATGTTTCAGCAATCGCTTTGTATCCAAATCAGTTGCTATACCAGAAATCATCGATATGAACTTTCTCCCGTTACGTTGTTGCACACGAACGTGCACTCGTTGAGATGTCAATTCTATATTTGAATTATCAAATGACGAAGCAATAAGCGCTGCTTCCATTAGTACCGTTCAGGCTTATTTATATAATATCAGATAGTAAAATCAATTTTAATTTGAATTAATTTTTGTTATATTGAAATAGATTCTCTGTTGTGTTCATATAATAATATCATCTAAGAAAGATGGCCGAATCAACGATCGCAGGAGGAGCTAAACGAAAGGCAGTGAAGCGTGCTGCACCTAAGAAAAAGACCACAGTGAAGCGAAAGCCCGCTGCCAAGAAGCCAGCCGCTAAAAAGAAGCCAGCTGCCAAGAAGAAGGCTACCAAGAAGAAGTAAATAATTTACTTTCATTAATGGTAGCTACCACTTCCAAGTATGAAAAATCATAAAAAAAAGTAATCACCCATCAATGTGTGTGGCTTACTCAGCTTCAATGGCGATATGAACAAGACTTGTCAGAACAATTTTTACCTTTTCTACAAGCCTTAATAACGATCTTTTCACAAGCGTTATTGTTACAAACATTGTTTCGACCAGCATGAGGACAGATATCACTTTTCCGCACATGAAACTTTGAACATGTATCGTCTAAGCATTTGTCATATCGTGGACAAATAACAAGACCTTCAGAGAGACAATCTCTGAATGCACGTCTATTGTTTACGAATCTTTTTTTGTGAGTTTTTGTGGATGTTTCTTCTTTTTTAATTTCTAATTTATGACTCGATTCATTAGATGCTGATAGCTCAGTAATTACATTGGATAATAAATCCATTTGTTCTTCTTTTTGTGTGTCAATAGGATTCTCCAATGTTGTTGGAGAAACGTTCATTGAACATTCATTGTAATGAAGCCCGACATGGTGAGGCGTAAGGTGGTACGACTGCATGATACCAACAACTAACCCTAGCATATTAGCTTGGACAGCATTCAATTGAAGAATATCCTCATGAGGCTGGAACATTGATCAAAATTCTACACGCTAGCAACGTATATTTATTTATATATGAATTTAAATTACATACAAAAAAAGATACACAAACGCGCGATCCATCTTTACAACTATGTTGTAAAGTTCATTCTGAAGATCGTTCCCATGAACTTATCAATTTGTTTGCAACAAAAAAAGATACACATAAGCAAGATCAATTACTTATTTTTTCTTCAAATTTTTAAGATAGTCGCTGAACCGAATGCTTCCATCAATGCAGGGCATATTCTCAGCTACATACACGTCTTCGATAACATAGAGACCATTTGACCCCATCTTAAGATACGGTTGCAAGCTGGAATTGAGAAACAGATATTGTAAATCCTCGCATTTGATGCGGATGCTCTCCAAATTCTCCGATTTATAGAAATTTCTGAAAACCGACATAAACTCATCTAGAGTTTGTGGGTGACGACCTTTCTTGTACATAGCCTTCTGCATGATGAACCGCTCATAGATATCTTCTTGTTGGCGATACACATTTGTCTCCTCTTTGATAGTTGGATGGGGTACTCTTAGAATTTGACCATCATATTCCTCATAAAGCTTGGAGCGGTAGTGTGTCAGGATAGACAAGAATGCGGCTTTGTAGATAGGTTCTTCCTTTAGCATATTGATAAACTTTGGATCCTTCTTGCGCTCAAATGGGTTAGATGGATCTGGATTCTCTTTGAAAGTCATTTTGAAACGATAAGTCAAGAATCGTCTCCATACTGCATGTTCAGTACTCTCAATACGCAAGTGATGATTAGTTGCCAATAAATGATTGCAATTAGGTTTGAAGTTTTCTTGCTCACCATACAACTGACGCCCCGACATCGTATCCCCGCCGGTCAATTCCTTTATGCGAGCAATGTTAGCTCGCTCATTTCGATCACTCTCAGAGTAATTAACAAATCTAGCATTCTTCATTTCCATCATTGCTGGATCAGCAGCCGCTGATCGTGTTCTAGATTGTTCCGTAATGAACGACAATGGCATACGGCGAGCATATTGTTCTCCCAATGTCTCTCTAAAGAATTCAACAAGGATGGACTTACCATTGGAGTTATGATGCACCATATCATCACCAGTGAGGTATCGATGATTACCGTCCAATTCAAAGCCATAATAGTCTCCCTCGCCTATAAAGGTCATGTAGAATTTTGGGTAGACAGACAGATTGTCCATAGAACCATGATGTTTGTAAAGACCGACATATCCTTGAATGGTAATCCATTTAGGCCAAGACATCAGATCAGTAACCTTGATATCAATGATGTCCCCAAGTCGTATCACATTTTGGTTGTGCTTGATCAGCTTAGATCGGAATAATTCCAATCCACTTTTGGAGCTGAATGAGTGTACGTACCGGTTAGGCACGCCTTCCGCGTCTCTTTCGAACCATGTTATGACATTATCTGAAACATGAACGTCATCCAAGAACACTAACGAAAGGATATGATTCTTGTTGACCGTAAATGGTTCAGTGTCTACAGGTTCAATGAGTACCATATCGTCTTGGCCCCTAAAGAGTTCCTTTACGGTTCTTGGGGTAAAGTCATCTCCCATGATGCTATCGCCAATGTCGATATCTTGAACCAATTTTATGGAACCATTTGCCATTCTAATTGGTGTATCGATAGCATGGCAACCTTGCCCAGTGATGATCAAGAATAAACTTTCCTTAGGCAACCAATCCAATGAGGTACTGAAGTAGTACATGATGAAGTCAAAGGCATCAAGTTCATTTTCTGGGAACAAGCTATGTAACATTCTATAAACCGTCTTGATGTATTCGTTTTCTGGATCATATTTCATGTACTTGGTTGCTGTGAACATAGAGATAGGATATGAATGAAAGTAATCTATGAGTTTGACATTAGGTCCATCGAACTCAAGTACCCCATTACCTACTCCCATGATATGCTTGGTCTTGTCCATATCCTTGATGATCTTATCATTAACGAACTTGAAGGAAGCATCGTCAATGACCTTTCGTTTGAAAGTAATATCATAGATGCTCTTGATTGAAGATGTGAATGTCCGTTGCAATTTGTTCAAATACTTCTTGCGATCTTCGCTCTTTGTATGAATGATTTCATTCTTAAGCTCAATGAGGACACGTTCAACAGTTTCATTTAGCTGCGAACCAATATAATTAACAAGTCCAGCTGGGTGATTCCCTACAGCTTTCCATTTGAATAACTGTCCTTCTTCATAATTACTCGAATCGCGAGTGATGAATTCATACCATTGTATCTGACGAGCAACATTGGAGCATACATATGAATTTTGGAACATATACTTTAGGTACTCAGATACATGACTATGGCAGATAGCGCCAGCCGTGATCTCATTTTTGATATCTCGAAGCATCATCTTGCGGACTGTTTCATTGAGTAGTCTTGCGAGTTTGCTTGGCGTATCAACACTAGCCCAATACCGAATCAACTTGATATCCATCTGAATATCAGTTTTTCCTGAGTATTTACCCCAAAGTCTTTCAAAGTCTTCTAGCTTAGGTTCTGGACCGCTACGGTCATGAAAGAACCATAAACCGATGCATTTGTATATATCATTGGGTACGGATGCGAGTGCTGCAATTATGTTTTCAATTGAATTCTCTTGACTAAGACGTTTGTCCGAAATCAGATTTAAAGTGGATCTAATATGTTCATAACTATCATCATAGATACTTTTGAGTTCAATCTCCATCAAGGCTTTATCATATGCATGCGACATAATAATTGCTTGAGTAGTTAAGTGTGCCTCAATCGCTTCTTCAACCCGTTTATTAGGTTTGAATACTACTTTGGTAATGATACCCGATTCGTTTTTAGGCATTTCAAAGTTGATAGAGCAGTCATACACAAGATTGTTAAATCCATTTAGGTTTGGTAACTGTGAGATTCCTCCCCAAGAAGCTGATGAATATGTTTCTTTTGTTTTGGAAACGCAATGTTCAATCAATATCTTGTGTGCAGTAATTGGTTCTAAGAAGACGTTGCTCCTTGTAGAGCAATTGCCGATGAGATACTGTGGAGTATTCTTGGCGCTATACACCAGTGAGTCTTTGATAGTAATTCCAAAGTGTTTTAGAAAAAGGTCATGTAAGGCTTCGCAGTGATGAATCATCCGGTCAAAGATGAATGTCTTTAGACTCATCGATACCTGAATACTTGGAAACAATACTGAAAAGTTTTGCTTGTACTTGCGGTCGTGATCGATATAAGTACCAACATGCGTTCCGAGTAGGATACAATAATGTACTTCAGATGCCAACCAATTAACGTTGTTATTCTTGGGACGTCGTTTGGCAAACTTCAAGACTTTAAGGAAAATCTCACTGAAGAGAATCTCACAGAACTTATTCATGATATCATTGAAAGCCACTCTAACATTATCTGACACGAAACTAAAGTTTAGTATCAAGCCAGATCCAACTGAATGGTCAGTTGGATTCTCGTTGTTAGGAACCTCCATGAAGTGCATCATGAATTGTTGTTTATAGCAGTCATTCAAGTGATGCATTAGAGTTTGTATAGCTTGCGGTGGGACATAGAATCGTTTACGATACTGATGATCCGTGCTAATAAAGTTAGCAATCGTGGTGTTATCATTCTTGGCGATTTCATAGTTCCCCAAGAAGCGCTTCAATCCAATGAAATTGGGATTGGAACCATCGATAGCATCACAGAAGTCCGAAGGAATATCTAACTCAAAATTCATGCTCAAATGACAATGCTTATATATTTTGTCGTACAATATCAATTTTTCTACCAGAAACTCATAATTATCCATAGATATGGTAGCCACTATTTACCCATAGATATACCTAATCTTACTCAAAATTGATACTAAATATAAGAAATATATACCATCGTTGCCATGAATACCCTCGCCTTTTGCAAACAACATGAAACTGCCCATCCCACCTTGGACCTCAAGTCTAAGATGCTATCATTGCGACAAGCTTTATTCAAGCTTGGAGTACGTTGGGTTGATTCCAATCAAGGTAATGACTTTGGTTGTTTCAAGGTGTGTCTCTACACATCCAGTGACGTTCATAAAAATAGAAAGGGGTTGCCCATCCGCAATGAGTGTAATGGTCTTATCCTTCAATATGATTCTTCATGTGTAGATACCTCTAAGTGGCGTGTCTTGTGTCACCCTACAAAGAGTATCTATTCTGGTAAGATCGATGAAATCGAACTTGATACTGCATTAGCCAATCAAGAGTATTTCTTGTATCCAGCTTTAGATGCGACTATCATTAATTTGTATTACGATGGAACCAAATGGTGCATGGGTACTCATAAGGGATATGACGTTTCTAATATGCATTTCTCAAATGACCTATCATACCGTGAGGCTTTGGACGAAATAGTTGCTCGCAAGAATTACTATGACTTTAGCTTCGATAAGCTAAACAAGTTACATACATATACCATTGCGATGCGTATTCGTTACTTCCATTTGTTTGACGAAGGTGGTAACAAGAATGATTACTTGAAGCTCTTAGCAATTGACGGTTGCCGTCTTGGGATCTCTAATGGAAATATCTTCTTGAGAAACCATGTAGATACATCTATTGATATCAATATTGGTTTGGAAAAATGCTATGGAAAGCTTATTACTAATGTAACCTTCCAGTCACTCTTGGGGTTATGTAATAAGCAACTCATAGAGTATGACAATGCTTCATCTAAAGGAACACATTACATGCCTATGTATGGTATCATCCTAGAAAGATCTAATGAGCATTTACAAACGGTATTCATTCCAAGTGATTTGTTTAAGATGATCAAAGTATGCTTGTACAACAACCCGAATAGGTATCCACTCTATACGGTTATCCGTATGGCATTCAATAAGCGCCATACGTATCGCTTCAAGACTTTGTTTCCTGAATATATCCCTCATCTGGCGAGAGCGCAAGCTCTACAACGAACAATTATTGAACAAGTATGTTCCCTTTGCAAGAAACCTGATTATGAAGCTTGTGCATTGGCGCAAACTGTATTTCATAATATATTCGAAGGTACACCTGAGAAGAACATTTCAAAGGCACGCGCAATGGCTGTATTGGAGCTCAGCGAACCAAAGTACATTGAAGACATTTACAAGATGTTGACTGCTTAATCAAGTAATAAAAATCAAATCTTAGTATAACCCCATTTTGGGTTATACTTTTTTTGTATCTTAAGAGGAATATTCGATGTAACTACGAATATACTTTGACCAGACATATTTGGTGTAGTAGGCCACTATTGGATAAATAAATAGTTTCATCACGAGACTAATTGCGCTAATGAAAAACATAGTTGTTTCCTCCGATTCCATCTCAAAATCGAATACCGAGTAGCACGCTAAGTAGAGCCAAAGCTTATTGAAGATAAAAATGATAGAACCCATCAATGGCTCGAAGATCATTGTAGTGACGAATATAAAAATAATCGTATAGAAGACCACGTTCCTTGAATTGATAGAGTTGATTTGTCCCATAATAATAGTACTACCGGAAACCAAGAAAAGATGAACGCAAATGCTGAGAATGAAAGATTCGATTCTAATAGAATGCCGCATGTCTGACGCAAGAATAGTCTTAACTAGAATAGTCTTATTAGATTCTTTTATAGACGTGTAATACAGACCAATGCTCGTATATGCCCCTAAGAAATTACTTATAAAGATGATACCCAAATAACTCATAGCTTGTTGTAATGGGTAGTTGTATAAGACCCAATTGATAGGCAAGATATCGGATGACAGATTGATAGACTTATACGTATCTGGAGTGATGACACCGTAGAGGATATAAGAGATCGCTATGAGATGAAAGATATGTTCAATTATGTATCGAATTATCCAACTTTCATTATCCATTGCCAGTTCTATCCCACAGAGAAAAGTGATACTGTTCATCCAAAATGACATGCCAAAATTAATAGCAAAGTTATATAAGTAAAGCTTCTTAGGTGCGAGTATCTCCGGGATGTCTTCTACTTGCAACATGTTGTCTATCAGGTTATTACCAATATCTCTATTACCAATGTCTCTATACGGGTCGATATCTGCATTACCTTTATAGTCATCCAACATTGGGATATCCTTTGTTATGAAATCATTCATATCAGAGTCGTTTCCAAAGTCTGAATCCTGTCGTTCATTAGAGGGCTGCATCTGTAATTGGCGGTTATGATATGCTTCTTCATGCTGCACTGGTTTAGAAGAATGCCATTCATTGTATAGAGATTGATTAATATCGATAACTGCATCATTAAAACGTGAGTAATCATAATCGCCTTCATTTGTAGGTTGGTTATAATCTTGTTCTCTAGGTGTATCCATTGAAAAAAATTTCTATATAAGAGTCTATATAAACCATATTCCTGGTCATTATTTTTTTGAATCATGGATAACGAGAACAATGGGTAAATGATCGCTGCCATAAGCTGGGAGGATAGTACAGCGTTTCACACTGCGAGCTATAGATTGGCTTACTAAGAAATAATCTAATCTCCATCCAGCGTTTCTACTACGAGCTCGGCTTCTGTAATCGAAATAAGTATAAGCTTCTTGAGTTGGATGAAGCGATCTCCATGCATCAATCAGGTTTGCATTGGATAGCAACTTTGTGAAATTGTTTCTCTCGATATCAGTGAAACCTGGGCTATTATGATGCCGCTCTGGATGGTTGATATCTATTTCCTCATGAGCCACATTCATATCACCAGCAACAATGATAGGCTTGTTCTTGGATAACTTCTTGCACAAAGATAAGAACATGGGATCCCATTCTTTGTCTCGTCTCGATAGGTTCTTTAATCCGTTACCGCTATTCATCACATAAACTCCGATTACTATTACATGTTTATACTCTAGTGCTATTATACGTCCGTCATCATTATCCAGATGCAACACTTTAATTGGTTCTTCCTTAACATAAATACTAACACCAGAGTAGCCCCTCTTGCGCGAGTGAGCATGGTATGCATATGGATATTTATTTGTAAAAAGATTAGCTACTCCCTTATGCTCACTACGAGATTTGCAACAAATCTTAGTCTCTGCAAAGATAACTATATCGCAGTTTTGTTTAACAATGAAGCTTTCAAATGATGTCTTTTGGTTTGCATCAACATTCTTCTTCAAGATGGACCTTATCCCATTAACGTTCCAATACAAGATCTTCATAGTGCGGCTATATTAGCGATCTTATTTGTTTCGCTGTTTGGCTTCAAGTTTCTTTAGACGCTGATCAAGCTTCATCATATTAGCCTCTAAATTCTTCAACGTGGTGAGAATGAACGTAAGCGTCTTATCAGTATTACTGAAATGGCGCACTATCCTAATAATCTTATTAGGCGTGATCTTGTAAGCGAATCCAGATTCGGTAGTCAAAGCTATCTTGGCAGGCTTACCCGTGTTATCAGAAATGATACCATTAAACTTAGCTCTATATACCCAAGTCTTATCTAATTTTTGGTAAGAGATGATTGTATCTCTAGCAATAGACTTCCATTGATCATTTGGTATCTCATGAGTATCTTTCAAATTAGCATCTGAAGAAGAAGCGCCCCCATGTGTCTTTAGCGTAACACTGGATGGCATGTACAGCTCTAAGATGTTATTGATTGAATCATCGTAGTTGCGTTTATTATTGCTGTAATAGCCAAAGATAAGTTTGTCTCCAAACTTGTCGTACTCTTTGAAGTACTTACCCTTCATTATCTCTCCAGATTTCTTCACATAATGAGTTAGAGTATTCATAGGAATATCTGTGTATCTAGAAGGCGGAACAAGGAAGAACCCTTCAGGGCAAATGAAGTGTGAATCATTCGATAATTGTGAATGGGAATGCTTGGCTAGTTTCTTCTTGGCTGTTGACACGCTACTTGAATAGTAGTCACTCTCATCCGAGCTAAAAACTTCATTAATATTCAACTTGACTCTGTTCATGGTTGCCATCAGATTGTCATATATTCATTTAAAATATTTTGGGGAAGACCTCAGGAACTTCTTAATATCGCCATAGCCTTTCATGTACATTCATATAAGCATATCAGAGATAGTGATTAAGCATGGTTACGTCTGGTCAAGTAAGCGCACTAGCTTTGTATAAGAAACGCAAGATGGTTGTTATTCCTCTCAACGGGAAAAGACCTTTCTTCAAAAACTGGACACAGTTGGATCATATCCCAGATGATTATTCGGTATTTGATAATAGAAACATGGGTATTCTTACAGGAAAAGCTTCCAAGATAACAGTCTTGGACATTGATGTGCAGAATGGCGGAATGGTTCATTGGAATAAAATCAAAAAAATGTATCCAGCCATCGTAACGCCTATGGTAAAGACTCCTAGCAAAGGTCTACACATTTACTTCCAATACAACCCACGACTAAGATCCACGAGCAAGATCAAGCTTGACAATAAATCTATTGGATGGGATGTTCTCAATAATGGAAGACAAGTAGTTGCTCCTCCGAGTAAAGGATATAAATGGATGCTGTCTATAGAAGAAACCCCTTTAGCAAAAATGCCTGAATGGTTAGAGATTTACATAAAGATGCTCGCAGCACAATCATAAAACATTACTATGATGGCGTTCCTACCTTGAGTCATACAAGGATACTATGATGGCGTTCCTACCTTGAGTCATACAAGGCTACTATGATTGTGTTTCTACCTTGAGTCATACAAGGCTACATTGATAGCGCGACTACCTTGAGTCATACAAGGCTACTATGATTGTGAAAGATATAATTGCTGAATTAATGATATGAAAATATAGATTCAATGTCTTGCAACTTAGAGGAACAATGTTTACTCGATACTATGAGTGATATCATAGTCAATGGATACAAGAGGCCTAATCGTACAGGCACCGATACGCATTCTTTATTTGGTAAGATGTTTGAGTATCATATGGAAGAATCTATTCATCCTGAAAGCGGAGAACCGATGTATCGGTTACCATTACTGACAACAAAGAAGATGTTTATCCGTGGAGTCTTTCAAGAGTTAAAGTGGTTCTTGAATGGAGGTACTGATTCGAAAGATCTGGAAGCATTGAATGTGAATATTTGGAAAGGTAATACCTCAAAAGAATACTTGGATAAGATAGGTTTGGGTCATTATGAAGAAGGAGAAACTGGTCCTATCTATGGGTTTCAATGGCGACATTGGGGAGCGGAATATTTTCCTGGTAAGAAAGCTTATAGCAATGAAGGTATTGATCAAGTGAAACGAGTAGTAGAATCATTGAAGAATGATCCTTATAGTCGGCGTCACATCATTAGTGGCTGGAATGTTCAAGATTTGGATAAGATGTGTTTACCTCCATGCCTGCTTGCTGGTAGTAAAGTATTAACCAAACGCGGGTATATCCCTATTGAAGAGATTTGTGGTAACGATTTAGTGTATACTCATAAGGGTCGTTGGCGTAGCATAGCTAATCAACAAGTGAGAGACTACTCTGATCGTGTATATTCGGTATGGCATCTTGGGGGTAGCTATCCAATAAAGTCATCGAAGGAACACCCATTTCTTGTAATGACTGTGGGAACTTACACGCATCCAGAATGGTTACCGGCTAAGAGCTTAAAGATACGTTCACATATGTTATGTATTCCAATTGAAACTATTCAGGAGCCATTACACCTAACCATTTGTGTAGATGGTTCTTTACAAATGATTCAACCAATAGACTATGAGCATATAGGTACACTCATTGGGTCACCAGACTATTCTAAAACTCATATTGGATGGAGCATAGTTAGTCAATTCATTTCGTTCGGTGAGTTAATTATTCCTGAATGGGTCCAGCGGTTACCAAAGACTGATCTAAGAGATCTTGTGAAAGGATTTGAAAGTGTCGCGCAACGGTTGAGTCGTGCTGAATTTCAAGTAGAAAGTTATTCTATCGGTTTGTCCTTACAGCGTATCTATGCCAAGATAGGGTTGATGGTTCAAGTATTACGTACCGCCAATCAAGTTTCGATTCGCTATTTGGATGAGTCTCAAGGTGGATTCATTGATCAAAACTTCTTATATCTTCCAATAACAAGAATAGCTTGGAAGGTCAAGACTTGCGAAGTATATAACATTGAAGTACAAGAAGATGAATCATTTGTCGTTGACAATATTGCGACACATAACTGCCACGTCTTGTATCAATTTATGGTTCATGAGAATGATGGCGTCCAATACCTTTCATTGATGATGACACAAAGAAGCTGTGATACGTTCTTGGGCTTACCATTCAACTTATGTAGCTTGGGATTCTTATTAGCCATGACCGCGGCAACTGTAGGCATGAAACCATACAAGATTATCCATAGCATCGCAGATATGCATCTATATGAAGATCATATTGAAGCAGCACAAATCCAAATTAGTAGAAAGCCTTTACCTTTCCCATATGTACGAATCAAACAAACTAAACCTAATTTGGAAGATTATTCATTGGAGGATATCGAGGTATATGGATACCAGTCATGCGGGTCTATAAAGGCAACAATGGCTGTTTAAAAAATTGAGTTTTTTTTACTTATTATATACCATAAATTACTATCATTAGTGCAATGTGTAAGGCTATTACTACGAGCGGTGAGCGATGTCGATTAGCTAAAAAAAAGGATTGGTGCCACATCCATGAAGTCGTATCTGTAAAACAGGAGATGAGTTCTAAGGTAAAGATTGCCAAGGATGTGATGAATGCAACAATAGCTGATACTAAACAATTAACCATTGAGAATGAAGAATTGAGACGCGCTGTATCGACACTTGAACGCAACATGGGTATTAAGGTATCTGAGCAAGCTTCTATGATCGCATTATTGGAAGCTGAGTTAGATAAGTCCATGAAGGCAAAGAAGGTTGCACCTATCAGATCAGCCCCAAAGGCGGTTATAGAATCCCAAGAAGTTATCAATAATTTACGTAATACCGTAGAGAGGTTGGAAGATGAGTTAAGTCAAAGTAAGGATGAGATTGAATCTCAAAGAACCCAATATGAAGCTATGATCTCTAATCTAAATGCGCAAAGAACCCAATATGAAGCTATGATCTCTAATCTAAATGCGCAACTCAATAAGTTGAAAGCAAAGTCTCGTTCAATGGATATCATTATAAAGTTTGAACGATTGAAGCAAGAGTTGGATGAGAAACAAGTTGACTTCTTTGATCGCGATTATAAGTATCATGCCTTGAGGAAGACGCGTAACTACATTGTTCATGCGGGTATCCTTAATGACTGATTGTTTTTTATGTTTCAAAATTGACAGAGACCATTAAAGATATACCACCATGAGTTGCGAATCCCCAATGCCATTTCAAACCAGTTTTGTGTTGCCACTTGAGACTTATGAAGATGACAAGTATAACCGCTTACGTCGCGCATATTTGTTATTAATCGCATCTCTAATTGAAGCTCACTTGATAGATGAAGATATCAATAATTATGTTAATATGATTATGGCAATAGAACAGAGTTGCTACAATGATGCAGTCAAGACTGCCGAGTACGAACTCATGATACCGGATTTTGCTATTGAAAAGTTTGAATATTTGTATCGAACTAAGATAGTAAGAATCACGAAGAACCTAGATATTAACTCTGAGGTTGGAGATGATTATCTCATCACTGCATTATTAGATGGCCACATTGATCCGTTAACTATTTCATCCTTAACTCCTGAAGAGCTTTCTCCATCACGTAATGCAAAAATCTTGGAAACGATTGATGCTCGGCGCTCTCAAAAGGCAACGCAAAAGGTATCCACGCTATATCGTTGTCGTCAATGTGGTAAGAGAGAATGCACCGTACGTAGTGTTCAAATGCGTAGTTTGGATGAAGGCGAAACTCTTATCATTCAATGTGTGTTCTGCTCTTACAAGTGGTTCATATAAGTAGCCATCATGGCATGTCAATTAACTATTGGCATCTTTTTTTTGGTTTGTATATCAAGGTAAGAATATAATGATATAATGATATAATCATGTTAGGTATCCCATATGCATGTACATTGACAACATATGATAGGAAGATCATGAATGGATTAGTTGAGATCAAACGAAAACACACTGAATATGTAAATGCGTTTTATAGGCTTCGTAATATCTCACCAGAACATAATTATGCGATTGAAGATTACTTGAAGAATATTTCAATCTACCTAAGAGAGCATCTACTATGCTATCGTCGATTAGAAGCTATCTTCCGTAAAGGAGCACTAACCATCATATGTCCATTCTTAGTGTTACCATCAGGCAAGGCTACTAATGTGATCCAAATGGGCAAATACTACGATAGTGTGCTTGATATAGAGCTTTCTCGTGCCGAAAAAAAAATAAAACAACTACGTCTCAAGCGTATGAGATCATCCAGTATGCCATAACTTATTTTTTTGATATAGGTAAGAGCGATTGGATAATCATTTCCAATTGAGAGATTCTTTGTTTGAGAGCCTCAATCTCTTCTTGTTGGTTATCTTGCTTAGTAAATATTTGCTTCTGATTAACAGCAAGTATTGGGATAACCTTGCCAGGTGAAAAGACAAATTTATTATTACTGGGATTTAAGAAACCATCAGCTTCGATATCCTCAAGGATGCCTGGATGTGGGACAACCTTAACAAGATCTTTAAAGCCAGCCTTCAGTATATCCTGAGCAACGTACCCATAGTCGGTGGTCGTATCTCCAGATTTCCAATTGAATGAAACTGGCTTGGTTTCAAATACAAAACGCCTGCACATGTCTTTTAGGAGTGGCTGGATATTCTTCTTCAATCGTCTATCTGATGTAATCTCTATCTCTCCTGTACATAAGATCCTACCATCTGCTCTCAATGAGTAATTAGCAGAAGGACCAAAACCCGCGTCTACAGTACTATGAGCATTCATGTTATCACTATAAGCATATGCACCTGTAAATTGGTAAGTCGTATAACCTACTTCTATGGGTAAGTTACTGTTGGATGGCGTTCCAATAGATAGTTTAGTTGATGATAATGAATTGATACCAGAAATATTGGAACTACTATTCAGAACTAAAGCCTTACTCGCAGCAGCAGTTCCCGCAACTACCCCATCTATAACTGCAAGTTCGGTTGCGCTGATAATGGTACTACCCATGGTTAAAGTACCACTTGTAGCGATATTAGTTAAAGTACCTACTGTTGTAATGGCTGATTGATTGGCTGTAGTAAGTGTTCCTGTTATCGATGTGGCTGAAAGAGAATTGATACCACTAATATTGGAACTACTATTCAGTATTAAAGCTTTATTAGCCAAAGCTGTACCAGCAGTGACGCCATCAATAACTGCAATTTCAGCTTCAGTAATAACCGTACTACCCATGGTTAATGTTCCACTAGTAGCAATATTAGTCAAGGTACCAACTGTAGTGATAGCAGATTGATTTGCAGTTGTAAGTGTTCCAGTGAGAGAAGTAGCAATAAGATTAGTTGTAGATACTGAATGGATACCAACTATATCTGCATTTACGTCCAACACTAATGCCTTATTAACGGCTGCCGTACCAGCTACCACACCATCGATTACCGCAATTTCAGTTGCTGTAATTACAGTGGATCCTATTGTTAGAGTACCACTAGTAGCAATATTAGTTAATGTTCCAACTGTTGTGATAGCAGATTGATTGGCAGTTGTGAGTGTGCCTGTAATCGATGCTGCTGATAAAGCATTGATACCAGAAATATTAAAACTACTATTGAGCACCAAAGCTTTACCAGCACTTGCAGTGCCAGCAACGATACCATGAATGACCATGATATCAGCCTCATTGATAACAGTTGTTCCTATTGTGAGCGCCCCACTAGTAGCAATATTAGTTAAGGTACCTACTGTAGTAATTGCAGTTTGCGATGCTGTTGTAATTGTACCTATCAATGAGGTGGCCGAAACAGAGTTTAGCCCTGCGATGTCTAATGTCCCATTGACTACTAAAGCTTTGTTTGCACTTGCTACTCCTGGTGTTATACCAGTTAGGTAACCAAGATGTGTAGAGGTCATAGTAGTACCTCCGAGTACAAGAGTAGTAGTACCAAGAGAGTTGATACCTGCGATATTAGAACTAGCGTCTAGTATAAGTGCCTTACTAGCACTTGCAGTTCCAATTGTTAATGATGTTAAGTAACCTGCTTGTGTTGAAGTCATAGTCGTTCCTCCGAGTACGAGCGTTGTAGTACCAAGAGAGTTGATCCCACTAATATTGGAACTACTATTAAGAACTAAAGCCTTACTCGCACTAGCAGTACCTGTAGTAATTGATGTCAAGTAGCCAGCTTCAGTTGCCCCCAAAGTAGTACCACCAAGCACAAGAGATGTCGTTCCAAGAGAAGTAATACCAGAAATAGATGAACTTGCGTTCAGTACTAAGGCCTTACTCGCACTCGCAGTGCCGGGTGTTATTGGGGTTAAATAACCAGCTTGAGTAGCGGTAAATGGCGTCCCTTGTAGATTCAATCCACCAGATCCAAAATAACTAACACCTGAAAGAACATATAAGGCATATGAATTAGTTATAGTCATGTTAGTCCCAGCTGCGGGTGCTCCTTGAATATAAACAGTTGTCGCAATAGCCGAAGTGACATTTGTATTAGTAGCGGTCATCAATGGAGGAGCGATATGGAAGTAAATAAGATTATTAACATCTGTCCCGTTAGCTGCTGTATAATTATTATTAAGAGTAGAGGTCGAGCACAAGAATGCTCTATAGTCGGTACTGTTGGTGTAGTTTCTATTATTAATATTGATATTGGCTATTCCAACATCTAATGTATTTATCCCAGAAATATTTGAGCTACTATCTAATACAAGAGCCTTACCCGCACTTGCAGTCCCAGCAACTACCCCATCAATCACAGCAATTTCAGACGCAGTGATTACAGTACTACCCATAGTCAGAGTACCACTAGTGGCGATATTAGTCAATGTCCCAACTGTAGTGATAGCAGATTGATTGGCTGTGGTGAGTGTTCCTGTGATTGAAGTAGCAGATAGAGAGTTAATACCTGAAATAGATGAACTACCATTGAGAACCAAAGCTTTACTTGCACTTGCAGTTCCTGCAACTACTTGATGAAGTACTGCTAT
>JACCED010724183.1_pt1 | contig 30385 bp, 26 predicted proteins | sample 7455021 | NCBI WGS metagenome assembly JACCED01 (sample SAMN15323456, study PRJNA562643) | freshwater metagenome | isolation source: river surface water | place: USA:Blue River Watershed | collected 2017-08-19 | reverse complement strand
GTCTGGTTGCAGTCGTCGTCGATCGCCTGCTTGCCCAGGATGACCAGGCCCGGCTGCTCCTTGTCCACCAGCGCCTTGAGCAGCTTGGCCACGGCCAGCGGCTGCAGTTCCTCGGTGCTCTCCACCAGGATGCCACGGTCGGCGCCTATGGCCATGGCCGTGCGCAGGGTTTCCTGGCACTGGGCCACGCCGCAGGAGACGGCGATCACTTCGGTGGCCACGCCCTTTTCCTTCAGGCGCACGGCTTCCTCGACGGCAATCTCGTCAAACGGGTTCATGCTCATCTTCACGTTGGCGATGTCCACACCGCTGTTGTCGCTCTTGACGCGCACCTTGACGTTGTAATCCACCACCCGTTTGACGGGAACCAAAATCTTCATGACTTCACTCCATGGCTTGTGTGTAGGCACACGAATTGGGTAGCCCGTGCTCAGGCAGTGCGCAGCAGCTCACGGCCGATGATGATTTGCTGAACCTGGGTCGTGCCTTCGTACAGGCGCAGCAGGCGGGCGTCGCGGAAAAACCGCTCCACCGGGTATTCGTTGATGTAGCCTGCGCCGCCGTGGATCTGCACGCCCCGGTCGGCCACGCGGCCCACCATCTCTGTGGAGAACAGTTTGGCGCAGGACACCTGCATGGAAATCTCCGGGTCGGAGACGTGCGGCGGCTTGAGGTCAAAGCGTGCGGCCACATCCTTGACCAGCGACCACCCGGCCAGCAGTTCGGCCTGGCTGTCGGCCAGCATGGCCTGGATCAGCTGGAATTCGCCGATCGGCTTGCCGAACTGTTTGCGGTCACGGGCATAGGTGCGCGCTTCGTCCAGCACGCGCGAGGCCAGACCACACGACACGGCGGAGATGTTCAGACGGCCACGGTCGAGCACCTTCATGGCGGTCTTGAAGCCCTGGCCGGGCACGCCGCCGATGATGTTGGCAGCGGGCACCCGCACGTTCTCCAGAATCACATCGCAGGTCTTGGTGCCGCGCTGGCCCATTTTCTTGTCGGTCTTGCCGAGTTTGATCCCCGGCAGATCGGCTGGCACGATGAAGGCCGACACGCCCCCTGCGCCAGGGCCTCCGGTGCGTGCCATGAGGGTGAAGGCACCGGCGCGTGGGGCGTTGGTGATGTAGCGCTTGGTGCCATGGAGCACGTAGTGGTCGCCATTGAGCTCAGCGCGGGTCTTGAGCGAAGCGGCATCGGTGCCGACATCGGGCTCGGTCAGGGCGAAGGACATGATCAGCTCCCCGCTGGCCACCTGGGGCAGGTACTCGGCCTTTTGCCTGGGCGTGCCGTCCATCAGGATGCCTTGCGAACCGATACCGATATTGGTGCCAAAGACCGAACGGAAGGCCGGCGCGGTGCGGCCGAGCTCGTAGTTGACCAGCACTTCCTGGCTCACCGACAGGCCAATGCCGCCAAATTCTTCAGGAACCGTCAGCCCAAACAGACCCATTTCCTTCATCTCTTCGATGATGTTTGCGGGTACCTCGTCGTGTTCTTCGAGGTGGTTTTCAGCGGGAACCAGGCGCTCGCGGATGAAGCGCTGAACGGTGGACAGCAAAAGCTCAAACGATTCGGCATCGAGCGCCATGAAGGGTCTCCGGGTCAGCGGTGTTGAAAATCGGGTTTGCGTTTTTCCAGGAAGGCGTGCATGCCTTCATGCGCATCCTCGCTGGCAAAGCGGGCATGCAGTTCGCGTCGCTCGAACAAGATGCCTTCGCTGAGGCTGGCTTCGTAGGCGCGGTTGACCGACTCCTTGATGGCCATCAGCGCAGGGGCCGAGTATCCGGCGATCTGGGTGGCCAGCTTGAGGGCAGAGTCCTGCAGCTCGGCCGACGGCACCACGCGCGAGACCAAGCCGCAGTGGTCGGCTTCCTCGGCGCTGAGCGTGCGGGCTGAAAGGCACATGTCCATGGCCTTGGCCTTGCCGATCGCACGCGGCAGGCGCTGGGTTCCGCCGGCACCGGGGAGCATGGCCAGCTTGATTTCGGGCAAGGCGAACTGGGCCGATTCGGCGGCGATGATGATGTCGCAGGCCAGCGCCAGTTCGCAGCCGCCGCCCATGGCGTAGCCGGCCACCGCCGCGATGACGGGTTTGCGTACCTGGCGGATGGTTTCCCAGTTGCGGGTGATGAAGCCGCTCTGGTAGACGTCCATATAGGTCCAGTCGGCCATCACCGCGATGTCGGCACCGGCCGCAAAGGCCTTCTCGCTGCCGGTGATGACGATGGCACCGATGTCCGGGTCCTTGTCCAGGCCGAGCAAAGCCACGCCCAGCGCGTCCATCAGGGCGTCGTTCAGAGCGTTGAGCTGATCCGGACGGTTCAGGGTGATGAGCCCGACGCGGCCATGCCGTACGGTCAGGATGGGGGACTCGGACATGGTGTTTTTCTGTTTACTCGACGGTGATTTTCTGGTCGCGGATCAGGCCTGAGAGGAGCCTGCCTTCGACAGCCAGCAAGTTGCGGAATTCGCCGGTATCCAGCGCCACGTTCTCGGCGCCCAGATCGGCATATCGTGATTTCACGGCAGGCTGAGCCAGTGCCTTGGCCAGTTCGCGGCTCAGGCGCGAGACCACTTCAGCAGGTGTGCCATTGGGGGTCCACATGCCGAACCAGATGTCCATGTAGTTGCCCTTGAACCCCTGTTCTGCGACGGTAGGCACATCGGGAAAGAAGGGCGAGCGCTTTTCGCTCACGATGGCCAGCAGTTTGGCTTTGCCTGAACGAACATGCGGAAAGGAAATGCCCGGATCGCAGACAAAGTCGGCCTGGCCCGAGAGCACATCCTGCAGTGCCGGCGCTGCGCCACGGTAGGGCACATGCACGATATCGGTGTTGGTGGCTTGCTTGAACAGCTCACAGGCCAGATGCGGAGGGGTGCCTGCGCCTGCGGAGGCATAGCTCAACTTGCCAGGCTGCGCCTTGGCCTGGGCCACCAATTCACGGACATCTTTCGCGGTGGTCTGGGGCTTGGCGACCAGGTACATCTGGGTCTTGCCAATGCCTGCAACGGGAGTGAGGTCACGTGACGGCAACACCGGGCTGGACTTGAAAAGGGAAGGGTTTGCGGTCTCTACCGAGGTGGGCGATATGAACAGGGTGTAGCCATCTGGCGCCGCACGCGCCACTTCGGCTGCCGCGATGTTGCCGCTGGCGCCGGGCTTGTTGTCGATCACCACGGATTGCCCAAGACTTTCACTGAGCTGCTGGGCCATCAATCGCGCCATGACGTCGGTTGTTCCGCCTGGTGCAAAACCCACCACAATGCGTATGGGTTTGGCAGGCCAGGCTTGTGCATGGCTGCTGACGCTGGCGCCCAGACCGAGCAGGGACAGGGCAGCAACCGTCAGGCTGCGGCGCCACTGGAAATGACGGGAATGTTTCATGGTTTGTCTCCTGAAAAAAAGATGGGTTTGAGCGCGTTGTCTTAAGCTGCCGTGGCGCGCAATTCCTCGCGCAGCTTGAATTTCTGGATCTTTCCGGACGGGGTGGAGGGCATGCTCTCGCGCACTTCCAGCCGCTCGGGGATGTACTGGATCGCAACCTTCTGTTCCTTGAGGTAGGCCACCAGGGTGGGCATGTCAAGGCTCTGGCCGGGCTTGGTCACGACCACAGCGCAGGCCCGTTCGCCCAGGCGGTCGTCGGGATAGGCCACGATGGCGGCCAGCGCGACGGCCGGGTGCTTGTAGAGCAGCGATTCGATCTCGACCACCGGGATGTTTTCGCCACCCCGGATGATCACGTCCTTGCTGCGGCCGGTGATGCGCACATAGCCTTGGGCATCCAGCCGCGCCAGATCGCCGGTGTCGAACCAGCCCTCGGCATCGGTGCCATTGAGGTGCGGTCGCTTGAGGTACCCGCCAAAGTTCGAGCACGAGCGCACCAGCAGGCGGCCGGCTTGACCGACAGGCAGGCTGTTTCCATCGTTGTCCGCCACCTTGAGCTCCACACCAACCAGCGGCTTGCCGTCGGTGGTAAAGGCGCGCTCGTCCGGATCGCCGAGTTCGATCAATGTCACGGCACCGTTTTCGGTCATGCCCCAGGCCGACACGATCTTGGTGCCCAGAGCGGCACGGGCCTGTTCCACCAGCGGACCGGGGATCGGCGCACCGGCGCACAGGAAGGTCTGGAGCGTGGGCACCGGCGTTTTGTGTTCGAGTACGGCCTTCGTCAGGTCGGTGAGGAAGGGGGTGGAAGCCATCGTGAAGCTGGCGTGTTCGGCGTTGATGATTTCAACCGCCCTCCTGGGCTCCCAGATGTCCTGCAGCACCGCGCTGGACTTGAGCATGATGGGCATCATCAGCCCGTACATGAAGCCGGTCTGGTGCGCCATGGGCGAGGCCATCAGCACCACGTCTTCGGCGTCCAGTTGCAGGCGCTGGGCATAGGGGATGATGTTGGCCATCACGGTGTTGGCCGAGTGCATCACGCCCTTGGGTTCGCCGGTGGTGCCGGAGGTGTAGATGAGCTGGGTGATGTCGTCCGGGCCGGGGCGGTGGGTGCTGAGGATGGCGGCGGCATCGGGCTCGCGTTCCCATGCCGGGCCACTGAGCAGGGCCTCGAAGCTGTTGGGTCCCGATCCGTCGACTGTCACGATGTGCTGCAGGTGCGGCAGATGGGGCTGGATGTTCCGGATCATCTGCTCGAAGTCGAACCCCCGGAAGGTCTGGGGCGCGATGATGACCTTGGCCTCGCCATGCTTGAGCATGAAGTTGAGTTCACGTTCGCGGAAGATGTGCATCAGCGGGTTGATGACCGCGCCGATGCGCGAGCAGGCCAGGTAGGTGACAGTGAACTGCCACCAGTTGGGCAGCTGGCAGGCCACGATGTCGTTCTTGCGCACACCCAGCCGGGACAGGCCCACGGCCACCCGATCAGCCATCTGCGCCAGTTCGCGGTAGGTGAAGCGGCGGACATCGCCGGCTTCGACGCGGTACGCGGTCAGGGCCAGCTTGTCGGGGCAGGCCGCCACGCAGGCGTCCAGGTCCTGGTTGATGGTGCGGTCGTGCCAGAGTCCTTGCGCGACCATGCGGGCACGGCGTTCAGGCAGCAGTACAGCGTCAAATTCCATGCTTGTCTCCTCTTTTCGGGTGGATGGCTGTTGTGATTCAGGCCGGCACGAACTGGCGGCCTGCGCGGTTGCGGGCGATGATGGTTTTCATGATCTGTGCGGTGCCGTCGCCGATCTGGAAGCCCAGCACATCGCGCAGGCGCTGCTCCATCAGGCCGCGGTCGTAGCCACCATGGCCAAAGCACAGCAGGCACTGGTGGATCACGTCGTAGGCCAGCTTGGGGCCCCACCACTTGGCCATACCGGCCTCGGCGGTGTGCGGCAGCCCCTGGTCCTTGAGCCACAGGCCCTGCAGGCACAGCAGTCGCGCGCCTTCGACTTCGGTGTCGTATTGGGCCAGCGGGTGGGTGACGCCCTGGAAGGCCGACAGCGGCTGGCCAAAGGCCTGGCGCTGGGTGATGTATTCCCAGGTCTCTTCGAGGGCCACACGCGCCACGGCCAGGCATTGCAGGCCGATCAGCGAGCGGGAGAAGTCAAAGCCGTGCATGACCTGTACAAAGCCCTTGTTCTCGTCGCCCAGGCGATGGCTGATGGGTACGCGCACGTTCTCGAAGAAGATCGAGCCGCGGCCGATGGATCGCTGGCCGTGGCAGTCGAATCGGCTGGTGGTCAGACCCGGGGTGTCCATGGGCACCAGCAGTGCGGTCACCCCGTGTGCACCCGACTCGGGTGTCCCGGTGCGGCCAAAGACCACGGTGATGTCGGCCTGGTCGGCGCCGGAGATCGAGGTTTTCTCGCCGTTGATGACATAGTGGTCACCGTCGCGCTCGATCTTCAGGCGCAGGTTGGCGGCGTCGGAGCCGCCACGCGGCTCGGTCAGGGCAATGGCACAGATCGCCAGGCCTTCACGCAGCTTGTCCAGCCAGGGTTGCACCACGGCCGGGTTGCCGTACTTGTAGAGGATCTGGCTGTTGAGCGAAGCCAGCAGGTTCAGGTAGGAAAAACTCAGGTCGGCGCGGGCGATTTCTTCGTGGATCACGCCGGCGGCGAGGCACCCCATGCCCAAGCCGCCGAACTGTTCGGGCAGTTCGGGGCAGATGAAACCCATCTCGCCCATCTCGCGCAGCAGCTCGCGGTCAAACTCCCGGGTCTTGTCGCGCTCGATGAAACCGGGCTTGACTTTTTCGTCGGCAAATCGCCGGGCCGTTTCGGCCAGCGCCTGCAGGTCTTCGCTGATGTAGGGGTTCGGATTCATCTTGTCTCCTGCGGCACCGCGTTCACTTCGCGTATTTGCGGAACTCGGGTTTGCGCTTTTCCCTGAGGGCATTGACGCCTTCGCGCGACTCTTCGGTGTCGTAGTACAGCTTGAGGGCGTACATGCCCATGCCGGCGATGCCGCTCTGGTGAGCGGTGTCCATGTTGAAGCTGCGCTTGGCAATGGCAATGGCGGTGGGGCTGCGCTCGCAGATGGTCTCTCCCCATTCCTGCACAGTGGCGTCAAGCTGCTCGTGCGGCACACAGATGTTGGCCAGGCCCATGTCCACCGCTTCCTGACCGGAGTAGCGCTTGTTGAGATACCAGATCTCGCGGGCTTTCTTCTCACCCACCACACGCGCCAGGAAGGCGGTGCCGTAGCCAGGGTCGACCGAACCCATCTTGGGGCCGACCTGGCCAAAGATGGCTTTGTCAGAGCAGATGGTCAGGTCGCAGATGGTGCACAGCACGTTGCCGCCGCCAATGGCAAAGCCCTGCACGCGGGCGATCACCGGCTTGGGCACATCGCGGATGGCGGTGTGGAGTTCTTCCATCGGCAGGCCAATCGTGCCGCGGCCGTCGTAGTTGCCGTCGTGGGCCGACTGGTCGCCTCCGGTGCAAAACGCCCGGTCGCCCGCGCCGGCCAGCACGATGCAGCCGACGTCGCGGTCGTAGCCGGCCTTGTTCAGGGCCTTGATGATCTCGTCGCAGGTGGTGCCGCGAAACGCGTTCATCTTGTCGGGGCGGTTGATGGTGATCCAGGCCACGCCGTTGCGGACTTCGTACAGGATGTCTTCGAATTGCATGTGTTTCTCCAGAAAAGATGGGACCAATCAGCCGTGCATCGTCAGGCCACCAGAGACGCTGATGACCTGGCCGGTGATGAAGGCAGCGTCGTCGCTGCCCAGGAAGACGATGGCACCCGCCAGATCGTCGGGCTGGCCCAGGCGACCCAGCGGGATGGCCTTCTTGAAGGCGTCCATGAGTTTTTCGGGGTTGGATGCGCCTTCGGCAAAGCCAGCGAGCAGTGCGGTGTCTGTCGGACCGGGGCAGACCACGTTGACGGTGATGTTGTGTCGGGCGTGTTCGCGCGCCAGGGTCTTGGACAGGGCCACCAGACCGCCCTTGCAGGCGGCGTAGACCGCCTCGCCGGACGAACCGCCACGGGCTGCATCAGAGGCGATGTTGACGATGCGGCCCGCGCCGCGGGCGACCATGCCCGGCAGCACCGCATGGTGCATGTGCAGCGCGCCGGTGAGGTTGATGGCGATCAGCTTGTCCCACTCGGCGGGCACGGTCTTGGTGAAGGGCTTGAAGATGTCCCAGCCAGCGTTGTTGACCAGCACGTCGATGGGGCCCAGCTGGGTCTCTGCCGCCGCGACAGCGGCGTCCACCTGCGCACGGTTGGTGATGTTGCACTCGAAAGCTGCAGCGGTGCCTCCGCAAGCGTTGATCTCGTCGGCCACTTTCTGGGCGGCGGCCAGGTTCATGTCGAATACGGCGACCTTGGCGCCTTCAGCGGCAAAGCGCCTGCATGTGGCGCCACCGATGCCGCCGCCGCCGCCCGTCACAATGGTGGTTTTGCCGTTGAGGTTTTTCATGTATTTCTCCGGGAAGTGGAATGCTGAGAATCTGATGCTGGCACTGATATATGACAACATGTTGACGCATTGTAGGGTTTCCTCTGGTTGCCCTGCAAGCCGTTTGTCCGTCCAATAACCTATGGTTTTCCCTATGAATAAGACTGTGGATGCACGCATGGAATTGGCCAATCGCATATTCTTCAAGCTTTACCAGTGTGCCAATATGTTGCACAAAACCGGCAGCCGTGCCGTGCAGGATGAGGGGCTCACCACCCAGCAGTGGGCGGTGCTGGGGGCCCTGTCGCGCTCAGAGGCCGCACAGGGCATGGGCATGGGCGAACTGGCGCGTTACCTGATGGTCAGTCGCCAGAACCTTTCGGGTCTGATCACCCGAATGGAGCGCGATGGCCATGTGCAGATCGCCACCGACGGCAGGGACCGGCGCTCGCGTCTGGTGGTCATGACCGATTCTGGGCGCCATGTCTGGCAAGAGCTGGCCCAGCCCAAGATCAGGGCCTATTACGCACAGGCGCTTGACGATTTTTCGATGGGCGACATGGCCCACACCCTGCATTACCTGCTCAAGCTGCTCGACAACATGGAAAAGATTGACCAGACCCTGCCCCAGGAGGAGACCAGCGAGCCTTGAGGGGCGGACTGGATGCATGGCGCGGGTGCTTCTATACTTCCGCGCATGAACCAGTTGGTACATTCCCCCGACGAAGCCCCCGTGCCCGCCAGTGGCCGCACCAACGATCCGGCCCGGACCATGGCCGAGATCCTGGAAGTGGCCACCCACGAGTTCGCCGACAAGGGCCTGGCCGGGGCGCGCATTGACGCCATTGCCGCCGCCACCCGCACCAGCAAGCGGATGATCTATTACTACTTCGGCAGCAAGGACGGCCTGTACCTGGCGGTGCTCGAAGAGGCCTACCGCCGCATGCGAAGCATCGAGGCCGATCTGCACCTCGATGACCTCGGGCCGGTGGAGGCCCTGCGCCGGCTGGTCGAATTCACCTACGACCACCACCGCGACAACGAGGACTTCATCCGCCTGGTGATGAGCGAGAACATCCACCGAGCCGAGTACCTGCGCCAAAGCAAGGGCATCCGCCAGCTCAACGTCAGGGCCATCGACGCGATCCGTGGCGTGTACGACAGGGGGGTGGGGCAGGGCCTGTTCCGCCCGGGTCTGGAGCCGCTGGACATCCATGCGGCCATCTCCGCGCTCACCGTCTTCAACGTTGCCAACCGCTACACCTTCGGCACGATCTTCGACCGCATCGACCCGCAGGCCAAGGCCGCCACCCTGGCCAGGGAGCACGTGGTGCAGCTGCTGCTGCGCTTCGTCGGCCATGCCAGAAACGAATAACAGATAGCCGAATTTTTGCGATTTATTCAGGGTTTACCCCTTTTTCTTGAAAACTAACCAGTTCGTACATTAGAGCCCAGCAACAAGAGGAGAACTGCCGTGCTCGACAAAGTGATCGAGGGCTACTGCAAAGCCCTGGGCCTGGTCATCGCCGCCAGCCTGGCCTTGATGGTGGTGCTGGTGTTTGGCAACGTCATCCTGCGTTACGGCTTCAATTCCGGCATCACCGTGTCCGAAGAACTCTCGCGCTGGCTGTTCGTGTGGCTGACCTTTCTGGGGGCCATCGTGGCCCTCAAGGAAGGGGCCCATCTGGGTTCGGACACCCTGGTCTCGCGCATGCCACTGGCGGTCAAGAAGCTGTTTTTCCTCGTCGGTCACACGCTGATGCTGTTTGTCTGCTGGCTGCTGTTCAAGGGCGCACTCGACCAGGTCATCATCAACCTGGAAACCACCAGCGCCGTGATGGAGGCCTCGATGGCCATCTTCTACGGCTGCGGTGTGGTCACGGCGGTCTCGATGGCCCTGATCCTGCTGCAGAAGGTCTGGCGCATGCTCACCGGCCAGCTCAGCGAAGCCGAACTCATTGGCGTTCGCGAATCGGAAGAAGAGCCGATCGACGTGCCCGCACCGCTCAAATAAACCCGGCACAGGAACCTCACCATGACGATTGCCGTCTTTCTGGGAGCCCTGCTCGGGGCCATGGCGCTGGGCATCCCCATCGCGTTTTCGCTGCTGTTGTGTGGCGCCGCCCTCATGTGGCACATGGACATGTTCGATGCGCAGATCCTGGCGCAGAACGTGATTGAAGGCGCCAACAGCTTCCCGCTGCTGGCCGTGCCCTTCTTCATGCTGGCCGGCGAAATCATGAACACCGGCGGGCTCTCGCGCCGCATCGTGGACTTTGCGATGGCCCTGGTCGGCCACATCCGGGGGGGGCTCGGCTACGTGACCATCCTGGCCGCCTGTCTGCTGTCGGCCCTCTCGGGCTCGGCGGTGGCCGATGCGGCTGCGCTGACCGCGCTGCTGCTGCCGATGATGGTCAAGGCCGGCCACGACAAGGCCCGCAGCGGTGGCCTGATTGCCGCCTGCGGCGTCATTGGCCCGATCATTCCCCCGTCCATCGGCTTTGTCATCTTTGGCGTGGCTGCCAACGTGTCGATTTCCAAGCTTTTCCTGGCCGGCATTTTCCCGGGACTGCTGCTGGCCGCTGGCCTCTGGGTCACCTGGTGGTGGCTCACCCGCAAGGAGCAGCTCACGCCACCGCCGCGCCAGCCCATGAGCGAGGTGATGGCGGCGCTGCGCCGTGCCACCTGGGCACTCATGCTGCCCGTCATCATCCTGGTCGGTCTGCGCATGGGCGTCTTCACCCCCACCGAGGCCGCCGTGGTGGCTGCCGTGTATGCGCTGTTCGTGGCCGGTGTGGTGTACCGTGAACTGAGCTGGAAGCAACTCCTGGATGTCTTCACGGCCTCGGCCAAGACCACTGCGGTCGTCATGTTCCTGGTGGCGGCGGCCATGGTGTCGGCCTGGATGATCACCGTGGCCAACCTGCCCGACCAGGTCATCAACTTGCTGCAGCCCCTGCTGGAGAGTCCCAAGCTGCTGATGTTCGCCATCATGGTGCTGTGCATCATCGTCGGCACCGCGATGGACATGACGCCCACCATCCTGATCCTGACCCCTGTGCTCATGCCGCTGGTCAAGGCGGCGGGCATCGATCCGGTCTATTTCGGCGTGCTGTTCATCATCAACAACGCGATCGGGCTGGTCACGCCACCGGTGGGCACCGTGCTCAATGTGGTGGCGGGCGTGGGCCGCATGCGCATGGACGATGTCACGCGCGGCGTCATGCCTTTCATGGCGGTGCAGTTCCTGGTCATGTTCCTGATGGTGCTCTTTCCCGAGATCGTCATGGTGCCGGCGCGCTGGCTTTACTGATTTATGACGCTGGCATCCGCCCGGGTACGCCGGGTGCCAGCGGTTCTGGTTGGCGTACGTCCTTCATTTCGGAGACAAGCATGAAACGCATCTTCCTCAAGACCCTGATCGCATCCGTGGCCCTGGCCGCTGCGGGCGTGTCGCTGGCGCAGGACAAGACCATCAAGTTCGCCACCCAGAACCCCAAGGGCCATCCCATCGTGCTGGGCATGGAGAGGTTCAAGGACATCGTCGAGTCCAAATCCGGTGGCAAGATCAAGGTCAACCTCTTCCCGGGCGGCACCCTGGGCAGCGACCAGGCCAATGTGTCGGCCATGCAGGGCGGCACGCTCGAGATGGTGTCGATGAACTCCGGCATCCTGGCCTCGCAGGTCAAGGAATTCGCCATCTTCGACTTCCCCTTCATGTTCCCCAATGAGGCCATTGCCGATGCCGTGGTCGACGGCCCCTTCGGCCAGAAGATGCATGCCAGGCTGCAGGACAAGGGCCTGGTGGGCCTGGGCTACTACGAACTGGGCTTTCGCCAGATCACCAACAGCAAGCGCCCGGTCAACAAGGTGGAAGACCTCGAAGGTCTCAAGCTGCGCGTGATCCCCAACCCGATCAACGTGGACTGGGTCAGGGCCCTGGGCGCCAACCCCACGCCACTGCCTTTCCCCGAGGTGTATTCCGCGCTGGAGCAGAAAGCCATCGACGGTCAGGAAAACCCGCTGACGGTGATCAACGCCAACAAGTTTTTCGAAGTGCAAAAACATGTGGTGATCTCCAACCACCAGTACAACCCGCAATCGGTGCTGGTCAGCAAGAAGTTCTGGGACGGTCTGAGCGCCGACCAGAAGAAGATCATTTCCGATGCGGTCGCGGCCTCTTCCAAGCACCAGCGTGAGCAGGCCCGTGGTCTGGTGGCTTCCGCCCTGGACAACATGAAGAAGAACGGCATGCAGGTCACCCAGTTCTCTGACGCCGAACTGGGCAAGCTGCGCGACAAGCTGCGCCCGGTGACCGCCAAGTACGGCGTGACCGTGGGGCAGGATCTGGTCAAGGAACTGCAGGGCGAGATCGAAAAAGCCGCCAGCAAGAAGTCCGCCAAGTGAAGGTCGCCAGCACCGCTGGACAAGCGCCTGCGGTGTTGCTGCGCCCCGTCTGCGGGGCTGACCTGCCCTTGTTCATTGGAACCGCCTGAGCCCGTCATGATCAACGGCCACACCGAAATCATCGCCCACATCGGCTACCCGACGCACACCTTCAAGTCGCCGATGATCTACAACCCCTACTTTGAAGCCGCGGGGATCAATGCGGTCGTGGTGCCGATGGGCTGCCGGCCCGAGCACTTTGCGCCCTTCCTCCAGGCCATCTTCTCGCTGGACAACATCCGAGGCGCGCTGATTACGATGCCGCACAAGGTGTCGGTGGTGCAGCTGCTCGATGAGGTCACGTCCACGGTGCGTGTGGCCGGGGCCTGCAATGCCGTGAGGAAGCTGGCCGATGGCCGGCTGGTGGGCGACATGTTCGATGGCGCCGGTTTTGTCCGTGGCGTGCAGCGCAAGGGTGTTGACCTCGCCGGCAAGCGCGTGCTGGTGGTGGGCACCGGCGGTGTGGGCAGCGCGATTGCTGCCTCACTCGCCGGTGCGGGCATCGCCGCCATCAGCCTGTTCGATGTGAACGCCGCAGGCTGCGAAGCCCTGGCACAGCGCCTGCGGGACCATTACCCCCAGATCGGGGTGCAGACCGGCAACAACGACCCCGCCGGTCACGACCTGGTGGTCAATGCCACCCCCATGGGCATGAACGAAGGCGACCCCTTGCCGATGGACGTTGCGCGCCTTTCGCCTGATACTTTTGTGGGCGAGGTGGTCATGCGTGCCGAGACCACCGCCTTTCTGGCTGCGGCGCAGGCGCGCGGCTGCCGCACGCAGGTGGGGGCCGACATGCTCTTCGAGCAGATCCCGGCCTACCTGGAGTTTTTCGACTTGCCCAGCACCACCGCCGAAGCACTGCGCCGTGTGGCCCGATTGAGTTACTGAACACGAGGGGAACGCCATGAACCTGCGCACCGTCCACCGCGAAGCCGTGCCCGAGATGCCCAACCGCCTGGGCATTGCCGGTATCGAATTCATCGAATACGCCACCAGCCGCCCGCAGGCCCTGGGCCAGGTGCTGGAGAGCATGGGCTTTCGCCCGGTGGCGCGCCACCGTTCGCGCGAAGTCACGCTCTACCGCCAGGGCAGCATGAACCTGGTGGTCAATGCCAGTCCGGACGACGCCCGCGTCAGCGCTACCGTGGACGGCCAGCCCGTGATTTCTGCCGTGGCCTTCCGCGTGCAGGACGCCCTCAAGGCGCACACCCGCTGCCTCGAGCTGGGCGCCTGGGGCGTGCCCAGCCAGGCGCAGGCCATGGAACTGCACATCCCGGCCATCCATGGCCCGGGCCGCAGCCGCTTCTATTTTGTCGACCGCTGGCAGGAGTTCTCGATCTACGACATCGATTTCAAGCCCATCCCCACGGTGGACCAGCACCCGCCAGCACTCTCGGGCATGGGCTACTTTGGCGTGGTGCAGTACATCGGTGCCGGCCGCAGCGCCGACTGGCTGACCTATTTCGAGCACATGTTCGACTTTGTGGCCATCCCCGATGAGCAGCGCTTTGGCATTCTGCCGAAGGGCAAGCTGATGAAGAGCCCCTGCGGCAGCTTCCTGTGGCAGCTGATCGAACCCGATCCGTGGATGGAGTCGGGTGACGACGGTCCCGAGTGCCTGCAGCGCATCGGCCTGGGTGTCTCCGATGTCGGCGAAGCGGTCCAGGCCCTCAAGGCCCATGGCGTGGAGTTTGTCGAATCCAGCCGACTGCACCCCGAAGACCGTGGCGCGCTCACGCGCAGCGTGCTGGGTTCTGTGGCCTTTGAACTGGTCCACAAGACATGGGAGAGCACGAGATGAACCTGCTCGACGGTTACGGGATGGACACCATCACCCTGGCGGGCTCGCTGGAAGCCAAGCTCGACGCCATGAAACGCGCGGGTTTCTCGCAGGTCATGCTGATGGCGCGTGACCTCGTGACCCATGCTGGTGGCGTCAGCGCTGCCGTGGCGGCCGTCCAGGCCAGCGGCCTGCGGCCCACCGGCTTTCAGGTGCTGCGCGACTTTGAAGGCCTGTCGGGCCACCTGCACGGCTACAAGGTCGACATCGCCAAGTCCATGCTGCAGATGTGCGCGGCCACCGGCTCCAAGGTGCTGCTGGCCTGTTCGTCCACTTCGCGCCATGCCACACAGGACCTCGACCAGATCGCGGCCGACCTGAAAAAACTGGCCATGCTGGCACTGCCGCTGGGCATCCAGGTGGCCTACGAGGCCCTGTCCTGGGGGCGCACCGTCAATGAATTCCCGGTCAGCTGGGATGTGGTCTGCCGCGCCGATTGTCCCAACCTGGGCATTGGCCTCGACTCCTTCCACATTTTTGCTGCCAAAACACCGATGGAGGCGATCGAGGAGCTTGACCCCGACAAGATCTTCCTGGTGCAGCTCTCGGACTTCATGTGGCAGGAAACCCCCACCTTCGAAGAGCGCATGACGACCGCGCGCACCTTTCGCGTCTTCCCGGGTGAGGGTGTGCACAGCGAACAGCTGGCCGACCTGGTCATGCGCCTGGACCGCATCGGTTACCGCGGCGACTACAGCTTCGAGGTCTTCAACGACGACTACCAGCAGCTGCCGCTCGACACCGTGGCCGAACGCGCCCGCCGCAGCGCGGTCTGGCTGCACGAGAACGTGCTGCACCGTTCGGCACCGCTGCCGGCCTGGACGCGCCAGCGCGGCTGATCGGCTTCAGGCCGGCTCGCCAAAGCGCATGCCGATCTGACCCAGCGCACCGAAATCGGCCAGCACCTCGTCACCCTCCGTCAGTTCCAGCGGAGGCATGCAGGTGCCGGTGGTGACAAACTGGCCCGCCTGCAGGACGATGCCCTGTGCCACCAGCTCGTTGACCAGCCAGGTCAGGGCCAAGCGCGGATCGCCCAGAACCGCCGCACCGCTGCCCGGCCGCGCCCATGTCCTGCCGTCCGCGTGGGTCACGCGGGCGGCCACGGGGTGGCTGGCCAGGTCCAGGCTGCGCCAGCCCTCCGGTGCCTGGGGCCCGAGGATGAACTGGTGGGCGCAGGCGTTGTCGGCCAGCAGCTGGGCCTCGCCGGCGGCGGTGAACACGGCAAAGCGCGAATTCGGAATTTCGATCGACGGGTGCAGGCTGGCCACCGCCTGCATCACCTCGTCCATGGCATAAGGCCGGGCGCGGACGGGCAGGTCACGCGCGAAGCGGAACGCCATTTCCGGCTCGGCCACCCGCATGCGGTTGCCTGTACTGGGCACGTTGGCGTCCGGGGCAAGCACCTGACCGGACAGGATGCGACCGGCCAGCGGGCCTCCGACGTTGATGTGCTGCTGGCCGGCGCTGCTGGTGGCAGCGATCTTCCAGCCCAATACTTCTCGCCCTGAGGCCTGCGGCAGGCAGGCCTGGGCGGCATAGCCTTCTGCCCGGGTGTGCGGTCGGCAGTCCTGCGGCAGCGTGTCCAGGCTGTCGCCCGATTGCCAGCGTCGCCAGAGGAGTTGGGCTGCGGTCATGGCAAGGTCCGTCGAGAGGGTCATGGCAGTGGCTCCTTTTTCAGCGTGGCGGGCCATCGTCCAGGCGCAGTTGCAGAAAGGCCAGGTCGAGCCAGCGCCCGAACTTGCTTCCGACCTGGGGCATGAGGCCGGTCTGCTCGAAGCCCAGACGCTGGTGCAGACGAATCGAGGCGTTGTTGCCGGCCTCGATGGCCGCGACCATGACGTGGAGCTTGAGCGACCGGGCCCGTTCAATCAGGGCCTGCATCAAGGCCTGGCCCAGGCCCTGTCCCTGGTGGTCCGGATGCACGTAGACCGAATGCTCGACCGTGTTCCTGAAACCGTCGAACGCCCGCCAGGGGCCGAAACTCGCATAGCCGAGCACCTGCGCCTCATGCACCGCCACCAGCACCGGAAACCCCAGGGCCTGCCGGTCGGCAATCCAGTGGCGCCGGTTGGCCGCGTCCACCAGGGTCTCGTTCCAGATGGCCGTGGTGTGGGCCACGGCATGGTTGTAGATGGCCATGATGCCCTCGGCATCGCTGGGCGTGGCGTCACGTGTCTGCATGGTTGGGCGCTCCTCAACGCATTGTCGCCGACAGTGCCACACCTTCGCGATACCTCGGGGCATCCACGATGGACAAGGCACGTGCAGCCAGAATCAGGCGCACAGCAGCGTGCTGAGACGGAGTGTCCTTGATGAGCTCTCAGACCCGGAAATTCGCGCTGTCCATGACCGTCAGATCACTGGCCAACCGTGGCTGGAACTCCATCTGAGCGAGCACATCGCGCTGCAGGTCAACGCCTGGAGCGATCTCGAAAACTTCAATGCCCTGAGCTGTGAGGCGGAAGCTCGCGCGCTCGGTCAGGTAAAGCACCTCTTGCCCGCGCACCAGACCTTGAGGGCCTGAAAAGGTGATCTGATCGACTTTCTTGACGAGCTTTTTAACGGCGCCTTGCGCGAGGACACGCATCTGGCCATCGCCGGTTTGCAATTTGACGCCTTTGGCCGCCAGGGTGCCACAGAACACCACTTTGCGTGCGTTCTGCGCGATGTCGATGAAGCCACCGGGACCGACCGTGACGCCGCCCAGGCGCGAGACGTTGACCGAACCTTCTTCGTCGAACTCGCCAAAGCCCAGGAAAGCGATGTCCAGGCCTCCACCTCCGTAAAAGTCGAACTGTGTGGCAGCATCGAGCATGGCGCTGGCGTTGCGGGCGTAGCCAAACAGCATGCCGTCCATGAGCGTGCCACCGTAGGTGCCATGTTCGATGGTCTGGTAGATCCGGTGCTGCTCGTTGCGCGCAGCAATGAGCTTGGCCACGGCATCAGGTACGCCGACACCGTAGTTGATGACGGGTCTGGCTTTGCCGGTGTTGAACAATTCCTGGTAAGCGCGTCGCGCCACCGCCTGGCGCTCGCTGAAGGCTTGCTGTGCGGCTGCGACTTCTCGTGCGTGGTCCAGGGCCTCGCTGGCCATGCGTTCGGCACCGGTCAGCTCGCCACTGAATGCAGGGTCAAAAGTTATGGCGTAGCTGGTGGATTGCTGTGGATCAACCACGATCGCATCCACCCAGGCCGAGGGGATGCGCACCTCACGGGCCTTGAGTGCGCCTTTGGGCAGGCGTTCCTTCACCTGCACGATGACTTTGCCTCCGCTGTTGTGCGCCGCCAGGGCGAGTGACTGGGCATCGAGGTTGGCGGCTTCGTGCTCAAAGCTGATGTTGCCATCCTCGTCGGCGCTGCTGGCACGCACGATGGCGACATGGATCGGGAAGGGCTTGTAGCGCAGGTACTCGCGCCCATCGATCTTGATGACATCGGCCAGATCATCTTTGGCAGCATCGTTCATGCGACCGCCGCCGTGACGCGGGTCACACACCGTTCCCAGACCCACATGGCTGATGAGGCCTGGACGCCCCGCGCCGATCTCCCGCATGAGTTGACTGCTCACGCCGCCGGGCAGGATGTAGGCCTCGATCTTGTTGGACAAAGCCAGTTGCTGCATGGCCGGCGACCAGACCCAGTGACCCCCAATGACACGCTTGACCAGGCCTTCGTGTGCCAGGCAGTTCATGCCTTTGGTTTTTTTATCCCCAATGCCCAGGGCGTGCATGACGGTGAGGTTGCGAGGACGCTGTGTCGTGAGGAAGCGTTCCTGTATGGCTTCGAACATGTGGGTGGCCTCCATCAAGCCTCCACCGCCACCCATCAGACCCACGGTGTCGCCGTCATTGATCAGTTGCGCGGCCTCGTGTGCGGTCATGAATTTGGTTTGCATAAATCAGTCTCTTGTGGTCTGTTTGCTGGCAGGCTGGTGGTCTGCAGAGTGATCAAACGCCTTGGTGCTTCGGTATTCATCCATTCCCAACCCATTCACGCGGCCTTCGAAATAGGCAAATCACACGCGCACAAAAGGTCAGCGGTTTACATCAAACAGCACAGCGCCTTTTTTCATCGCACTCTTGGCGATCACGCCGCGATGAATCTCGCTGGTGCCGTCGTAAATTCGATAAATACGGGCATCGCGGTAATAGCGCTCGATAGACAGTTCCTTGCAAAAACCCATGCCACCAAACACTTGAACAGCACGGTCCACCACGCGGCCCAAAGTCTCTGCGGCGTGCACCTTGACCATGGCGATTTGCTCGCGGGCGTCCAAGCCCTGGTCCAGCATCCAGGCGGCGTGGTAGACCATCCAGCGTGCGGCATTGATCTCGATCACGCTGTCGGCAACCATCTGCTGGACCATCTGGAAATCGCCGATCTTGTTGCCAAACTGCTTGCGCTCATTGGCCCAGTCCAGCATCAGCTCGCACACATGGGTGGCCTTGCCCACGGCGCGTGCACCCACCTGGGCCAGGCGCACCACATTGAGCGCGCCCATGGCCAGTTTGAAGCCTTGTCCTACTTCGCCCAGCAAGGCAGCGTCGTCGAGTTGCACATTGTCAAAGAACAACTCCAGGTGCGGCGTGCCGCGCAGGCCCATCATCTTCTGGTCTTTGCCCACGGTAAATCCGGCCAAGCCTTTGTCGACCATGAACATCGATATTTCTTTTTCGCCGGTCTTGGCCGACACCAAAAAGAAGTCGCTCCACTCCCCATCGCTGATGAAGTGCTTTGTCCCGTTGAGCACCCAGCCTTGGTCGTTTTTCCTGGCGTTGGTCTTGATGCCTGCCGCGTCAGAGCCTGCACCCGGCTCAGTGATCGTGATGGCACAGGTGCGTGTGCCCGCCACAGCAGGCTTGAGCCAGCGTTCGATCTGCTCACCCTTGCAGTGCAGCAGCGGTTCGTAGACGTTGCCAAAGGCGCGGCGGATAAGGATGTCGGTGGTGTGTCCAAACTGCTCTTCGCAGAGGATGCGGTCGACGTTGGACAAGCCGCCACCGCCCAATTCGGCGGGCATGTTCATGCCGTAAAGGCCCAGGGCCTTGGCTTTGTCATGAATGGCCTGGGCTTTGCTGTTTTCCAGGAAGCCTTTGTCTTCGATCTCGTCTTCGAGGGGCTGGAGTTCTTCGGCAATGAAACGGCGCACCGTCTCGATCATCATTTTTTGCTCGTCGCTGAGTGAAAAGTCCATGGGGTGTCCTGTTTTGAATTTCTGTCGGTGTAGGGTCGGCTCCTGGCCAGGCACTCGGCAGCCCAGTCCTGAGGAGAGGTCTGGGCTTCACGGCCAAAGTTCACCACCTCAACGCTGACGGGCAGGTCGGCGGGCAGGGCGTCAAACAGGCCTTTCACATCGATCGTGCCGTCGCCAGGCAGCAACCGTTCGCAGCGGGCGGTGTGGATCATTTGCTCCGTCGAGAAATTCTGCCCAGCCTGGGCATCGCAAATTTGCGCGTAGTGCAGCAGTTCTCGCGGGATGGCTCGGATGTCCTCAAGGGGGGTGGTGGAGCGGCCAAAGTGCAGCGCATCGACCAGGATGCCTGCGTTGGCGGGGCTGCCGGCGTTTTGAACAATGCGCAGCGCCGACTTCGCATTTTTCACCGCTGTCCAGGGCATGAATTCCAGATCGGCGGTCATGCCGAAGGGCGCCATCACCTCGCACAGCCGGGCGTAGTGGTCGGTCAGGCGTTCTTCGTTGGCGTCGTCGCCAGCCACCAAAATGGCTTTGGCCTTCAGGGCCGCGCCCGCGTCGTACAAGGCGTCCCATGTGTGCGGGTCAAAGCTTTCGCCGATTCGGATGATCTCCAGATCGAACACGCCCACGCCCGTGTCGCGCTGTACGGCCAAGGTTTCGCGCAGGGCTTGAGGCTGGTCCAACAGGTGTTGCTGCGGTGCGCCGGGCGCGTTGGGCCACAGTCGCAGGCCCACAAAGCTGTAACCTGTTTGCGCGGCGATCCGTATGGCCTCGGCCGGCGTGCAGCGGTGCGAGCTCAGGTAGGCGAGAGAGTAGGAGCGGGACATAGGTGCTGCTTATTTCAGTGGGGACACTGCTGTGGGCATCGCGATGGTCGAGACCATGCTCGTCGTCAGGTGAGCAGGGCCGCCTTTGGGCGGCCAGATGCCCTGGGCCACCGCTTCAGCACGAATCTGGCTGCGGGCATTGAGGCTGTCATAGGCCCAGATATTGGTAAAGCGCAGCGGGCCATCGAGGGCCACCATGGCCACCACACAGGGCGAAAGCTTGTCGCGTGCGGGCACATATTGCTCCCACAAATCGATGGTGGATTGCACACCACCCGTCTTGATGCCATAGGTGCGGATCTCGTAAACCGGGCCGGCGATGCCACTTTCTGCACTGGGACGTACAGGCTTCATCCAGGGGAAGCCTTTGTAGCTGTGTTGCTCGAGGGTCAGAAAAATCTCGCCGCACCCAAAGGGACTGCGGTGTTTCTGGGTGCGTTCGCGTTCGGCTTGCAAGGCCTCGAGCGTGGAGAAGCCGCGCAGCACGATCATCTGGTTGAGTACGCCAATGTCGGTGAACCAGCAGCCCAGCAGCTCACCTTGGGCTTCAGGGGCGCTGGCAAAAGCCTGTACGTTGGTGGCGGCTTGCCCCGCGGTGCCAAAGGGCAGGGTCATGGTGGCAAGTTCGTAGTACATGGTGTTTTCTCTCGAGGTGTCGTTGGATGTGTTGGAAATGGGGTATGCGCAAGTGGCCGCCGGATCGCGGCCGGCGGCGTGGTGTGCGGCAATGAATCCGAAAGTCATGGCTGGGCCGAGCGTGATCCCTCCCGCCGGGTAGTGGCCGGCCATCATGCTGCTCAGGTCATTGCCACCGGCATACAGGCCTGGGATGGCCTGGCCTTGTCCATCAACGACCTGCGCGTGGTCGTTCACACGCAAACCGGCAAAGGTGCCCAGGCTGCCCATGACAACCTTGACAGCATAAAAAGGGCCATGTTCGATGGGGCCCATGCAGGGGTTGCGCAGACCTCGCCGCGTGGCGTTGATCGCATCGCCCTGGATGCGGTTGTAGGGCGTTTGGCCTTTGCCAAAGTCGATGTCTTTGCCTTCCCGTGTCAGGGCGTTGTAGCGCTGCACGGTCGCTTGAAGGGCCTGCGCATCGATCCCGCAAGCAGTAGCCAGCGCAGCCAGAGACTCACCGCGCTGGAGGTAGCCGTTTTTGAGCCAGGGGCCCATCGGCATGGGAGCCGGTTTGACTGCACCCAGACCGTAGTAGCGGATGAAGGCGTGGTCGCAAACCAGCCATGCTTCAGGCTTGTGACCGGCGGGTGTGGCGGCCAGCAGGTCTTGCATGAAGTCATGGTAAGAATTGGCTTCGTTGGCAAATCGCTGTCCTCGCGCCGTCACAGCAATCAGGCCGGGCTTGGCGCGCTCGATCAGATGTGGAAAGTGCGCCACGCTGCCGTCTTGGCGGGGCACCAGGGATACAGGGGCCAGCGCGGCGGCTTGCACCAGGTCGCCCGACACCACACCGCCAGCGGATTCGCCCATGCGCAGGCCATCGCCAGTGTTGCTGCGGTTACCTGCAGACCAATGCTCGTGGCCCCTGGGCGCATGGGGCAGCAGTTCTTGCTTGCGCTTGGGGTCATGCGGAAAGCCGCCGGTGGCCAGCACCACGCCGCAATGGGCATGGACGCTGGCTTCGCCTTGCGGTGTCTGGATGACCGCCCCCGTGACACGAACGCCGTCCTGCAGCAAGCGCAGCGCAGGGCTGTTCACGCGAATGTCAACGCCCAAATCGAAAGCCGATTTGGCCAGTCCGCCAATCAAGGCATTGCCATTGACCAAACGCGTGCCTCGGCGGTGCACCAGCAGGTCACGCCAGTGGCGCAGCACCAGCCGGGTCACGTACCAGAACGATGCGAGCTGGTGCAAGGCATTCAAAAAGTGGCGGAGCTCCGCACCTGAGGCGATGCCCATGCCCCACAGCGTGTTCTCGTGCAGCGGCGGTTTCAGGTCGTGCAGGCGCTCGCCCAGTTGGCGGGCATCAAACGGCGCAGCGCATATCGACCGGCCGCCAGTGGACGCATCGATGGTGTCGCCATGAAAATCGGGAATGGCGTTGCCATCAATGAACTGCAGTGCGGAGTTCTTTCTGAAAAACTCGACCATGCGCGGCCCGTTTTCCAGGAAAGTACGTGCCCGGGATTCATCGAACTTCTCACCCAGTTCGCGGCGCAGATAGGACAGCGGTTTGTCGATGCGCTCGACGATGCCCGCTTCGACCGCCAGGGGGTTGCGCGGCACCCACATCCAGCCACCCGACCAGGCGGTGGTGCCGCCATATTCAGGGTCTTTCTCCACCACGATGACTTTGAGGCCCAGGTGGGCGGCAGTCACGGCGGCCGACAATCCGCCTGCGCCAGATCCGACCACCAGCAGATCGCAGTGTTCGGGTGTGGCGTGGGATGCGCTCATGGATTTGTGCATTTCACGCCGCGTAAATCGGCTTGCGGCCATCGGGTGGCACAGATTTGCCCGTCTCTGCCGTGAGGCTGAAGAAGGGGGATGCGCCACTCAATGCGGCCAGTTGCTGGGCAGTGCTGATCAGCTCTGGCGCGAGCTCGGTCATTTTTTCTGCGTTGAAGCGCACGTTGGGACCCGCGATGGTCAGCACGCCAAAGGCGGGCTGACCTGCAAAGCGCACCGGTGCCGACATGGCCGACAGGCCTGCGGTGTAGGTGTCGGTGGTCAAGCTGTAGCCGCGCTCGCGGGTTTGTTTCACAGCGTCCATGACCGCTTGCAAACTGGTGGGCGCAGCAGGACCGAATTGATCGGGCAGGCCCAACCCTTGTCTGGCCACAAGCGCCAGTGCCTCGTCATCGCCCAGCGTTGACAGGAGTGCCCAGCCTGACGAAGAGCAAGACAGGCGTGCGTCGCTGCCCATGTCCGGGTCATAGCGCAGGCCTTGGCGTGCACCTTGGGCGCGGGCCACCCAGGTCAGGCGTTCACCATCGACCACCGACAGGCGCACCAGCTCACCCGAGACCTCGGCCAGTCGGTTAAGCAGGGGCTGCGCGATGTCCACGATGCCGGTGTTGCTGAGGTAGCTCAGGCCCATGGAGACGAGTTTGGTGGTCAGCAGGTAGTCGCCATGGCCGCGCACCTGGCGCACATAGCCCAGCCGCACCAGATCGACCAGCAGCCGATGCACAGCACTGCGGGGGATGTCCAGCCTGTCCGCGATGGCGGCCAGTTCCATGCCCTCGCCATGCTGCGTGAGCAGCTCCAGGATGCCCAGGGTTCTTTCGAGTACACCGTTCATGTCAGTCTTTCGGTTCGGCCGTGCACGGCTGCCTCGTGCACGGCCAGGGTGGCTTGCAGGGTGCGCAGGCCGTCGAGTGCGCTGCACAATGGCTCGGTCTGACCAGCGATCAGGACTGCAAAGTGTTGCAGCTGGCGGGTGTAGGCATCGGCCCCTGCGCTGTGGGTGTGCACCCGTGTTTCTTCGTGTGAGAGTTCAGCATGCCAGCTGCGCTCGCCGCGGTACTGCCACAGTCCCAGGTCCGGCAGTGAAAGCGAGCCGTGCGTCCCCATGATCTGGTGCGAGACCACATCCTGGCGCGGGTACTGGCCTTGCTCGCCGGCGCACATGTCCCAGCACCATGGCGAGGTGGTGGCGTCCGAGACGATCACGGTGGCCAGCGCGCCGCTGGCAAAGCGCAGCACGGCAGCAGCAGTGTCTTCCACCTCGAATCCCCGCACGGCATGGCTGTCCATGGCCTGCACCTCGGTGATCTCTCCGAGCAGGAAGCGCAGCATGTCGATGTCGTGGATCAGGTTGATCAGGATCGGGCCGCCACCGGTGTGCCGGCGCCATGGAGCCTCGAAATACGGGTCCGGTTTCAGGAAGGTGGCCAAGGCCGTGGCGCTGACGATGCGGCCCAGCTGGCCGCTTTGGATCATCGTGCGGGCGCGTTGGTTGATGGGGTTATGGCGGCGGTGGTGACCTACCAGCACCGGCACACCCGTACGGGCTACGGCATCGACCAGCTTCCGAGCCTCGCCCACCGTGTCGGCCACGGGTTTTTCGACCAGCACCGGGATGCCTCGTCCCAGGCATTCGAGCGCGGCCGGCACGTGCATTGCATTCGGCGTCGCCACGATGGCGCCTTCTGCATGGACCTGGTCGAGCAACGCAACAGGCTCGGCGCTCCAGCGCACGCCCAGATGGTCGGCCAGCGCCTTGGCGGCGGGGGCGGGATCGGCAATGCCCACGAGATCCAGTTCGGGGTGTTGCTGGATGCGGTCGATGTGGGTCTTGCCGATGGTGCCGGCGCCGATCAGGACCAGACGGGGGGAGGGCATGCGGCGTCTCGCTGAAGTTTGAATCGGTGGCCCAAGTGTAACTGTATTTGGAATTAAATTCAAAAGTTGAATTTAATTCCAAATATGGGTATGATGCGCCCCATACCCGGTTCCCGCTGACCACGTCCATCCCCGCAGCAGATCGAGAACAGCATGTCCCAGCCTTTGAGCGGTGCCACCCGTGTCCATTTCATCGTGGGGGACCCGATCGCCCAGGTCAAATCCCCTGCCGGGGTAACGCAGGCCTTCCATGACGCCGGTCGCAATGCGGTCTGCATCCCGGCCCATGTCTCACCTGCAGACCTGAGCATCTGGGCTCAGGGCGTGAGCAAGGCTCAGAATGTGGACGGCATCATCGTGACCGTGCCGCACAAGTTTTCCTGCTTTGAGCTGTGCGCGAGCACGTCGGATCGGGCCGCATTCCTCCAGGCGGTCAACACCCTGCGCCGAAACGCGGACGGCAGCTGGCATGGCGACATGTTCGATGGCATGGGTTACGTCCAGGCCATGCGCGCCCAAGGCTGTGAGCTCCAGGGCAAGCGGGCCTTGCTGGTGGGGGCGGGTGGGGCAGGGTCGGCCATCGCGTATTCGCTCGTCACGCAAGGGGTGCGCGAGCTGGCCATCCATGACCCGGACACCCTGCGCCGTGACCAGCTGATCGCACGCCTGGGCGGTCTGGGGCTGGGCAAGTTGTCGGCTGGGAGCAGCGACCCGACAGGGTTTGACATCGCCCTCAATGCCACACCGGTGGGCATGCAAGCCGGCGACCCGCATCCGATCGATTCGAGTCGGTTCATTGCAACGCAATTCGTGGGCTGTGTGATCACCGCGCCTGCAATCACCCCCATGATCGCTGCGGCCCGCGAAAAGGGTTGCGGCACCATCACCGGAGCCGACATGTTTGCGCGTGTGCGCGACTTGATGGTGCAATTTCTGCTGGAGGTCTGACGATGCGGATCCTGCGCAATGGCCTGACAGGTCTGGACGACCCCGGCGCCTTTGATCTGGTGGTCATCGGTGCCGGTGGTGCCGGCATGGCTGCTGCCTTGTTTGCCGCGATGGAAGGTGCCAGCGTCCTGCTGGTCGAACGCACCGAATACGTGGGCGGCACCACGGCCTGGTCGGCAGGCACCAGCTGGCTTCCTGGCTCACGGCATTCGGCCAAGGTCAATCCGAACGACACCTTGGCCGAGACTGCACGCTACCTTGACAACGCCGTGGGAGAGCGCACACCCAGGGCGATACGACAGGCTTTTCTGGACAACAGTCCTGCCGCGGTCGACGAAGTCGAGGAACGCTCCGAACTGAAGTACCGTCCTTACCCCAAGCACCCGGACTACATCTCTGACCTGGGCGGCTCGACCTTGAATGGTCGCGCGCTGGAGCCGGTCCCTTTTGATGGCCGCCTGCTGGGGCATGAGCTCTTTGGCTTGTTGCGTCCGCCCATCCCCGAGTTCACCGTGTTGGGCGGCATGATGGTTGACCGTACCGACATCAACCACCTGCTGGCAATGACCAAGTCCTGGGCTTCGCTCCAGCACTCCGTGAAAATCCTTGTGCGCCATGCGCTGGACCGACTGGCCTGGCCGCGTGGCACACGCCTGGTGATGGGCAGCGCTCATGTGGCGCGCCTGCTGTATTCGCTCTCAAAGCGCGAGAAAGTCACGATCGCGATGGACACCACGGTTGAGCGTGTGGTGCGCGGTGGCCAAGGCATTGAGCGTGTGGAACTGCTGAGTCATGGCACAAGGCGCACAGTCAAAGTGAACAAGGGGCTTGTCCTGGCCAGTGGAGGCTTCAACCGCCATCCCGAGCTGCGCGCACAGATGCTGCCGGGCGTACCGGCCGAATGGTCGCCTGCGGCCCCCGGCCACACCGGCCAGGCCCATGACCTGGCCAGGCAAGTCGGAGCGGTCTACGGGCAGGGTGGTTTGTCACATGCCTTCTGGGCGCCCGTGTCCATGCGCAAGCGCTCAGATGGGAGCACCGCCGTGTTCCCGCATTTTGTGATGGACCGCGCCAAGCCCGGGATGATCACTGTCAATGCGAATGGCGAGCGCTTTCTCAACGAAAGCACCTCCTACCACCTCTTCGGTCTGGCCATGCAGCAGGCGCACCAGAGCGCGCCGAGCATCCCCGCCTATCTGGTGTGTGATGCCGAAGCCTTGCGCAAGTACGGCATCGGCATGGTGCGTCCGGGGGGCAAGGGCCTGGCGCCTTTCCTGGCCGATGGCTACCTGACCGAAGCGACAACGTTGGCCGCACTTGCAGGCAAGCTGGGCATGAATGCGCAGGCCTTGCAGCGCAGTGTGGCCCAGATCAACCGTTGCGCAGAAGAGGGTGCGGACCCCCATTTCCACAGGGGTGAGACGGCTTACCAACAAAACCTGGGGGATCCGATGTGGGCGGGCAAAAACCCCAACCTCGGCCCGATCAAGACAGCGCCTTTCTATGCCGTCAGGCTTTACCCTGGCGACATCGGTGCATCCACCGGCTTGGCCACCAACGAACACGCCCAGGTGCTGACAGCCGATGGTTCGGCGATCACCGGTCTCTACGCCGTGGGCAATGACATGCATTCGATCATGGGGGGCACATACCCGGCGCCGGGCATCACCATCGGGCCAGGCCTGGTGTTTGCACGCATCGCGGCACGGCACGCCATGTCAAGGGGACAGCCCGGATGAGGGATAACCCTTTAAACGTTCGTTGATTGAACAGTATTGTACGTTTCGTGAACTCAGGAAAGTCAAAAAAAACCTTGTCCACGGTTCTGTCCGCCTACAGTTTGCTCACCCTGAGGCGCAACCCGGGCTAAGCATGCTTTTTCCAACCCCGGGCTTGACCTCGCCCGATTTCTCATTAAGGAGACAACCTTGAAAGCAACCCTGAAAACCCTCGCCGCCTGCGCGGCACTGGCCCTGTCCGGTCTGGCACAGGCCCAGGACATCAAGATCGCCAACATTGTCGAACTCTCGGGCCCAGGCACCACCGCCGGCACCCTGTTCAAGAATGGCGTCGAACTGGCCATCAAGGAAATCAATGCCAGCGGCGGCATCCTGGGAAGAAAAATCAGCTCCACCACGGAAGACACCCAGACCAACCCTGGCGTGGCCAAAGGTCTGACGCAGAAAGCCGTTGACAACGATGTCTTCGCGATCTTCGGCCCCGTGTTTTCCGGCTCCATCATGGTGTCGATGGCCGAATCGCGTCGCGGCGAAGTGCCCAACTTTACCGGTGGCGAGGCAGCATCCGTCACGCAGCAAGGCAACCCCTATGTGTTCCGTACCGCCTTTGGACAGAACATTTCCTACCCCAAACTCGCCAAATTCATCAATGGCAAGTACAAGTCCCTGGCCGTCATTTATGCGAACAATGACTTCGGCAAAGGCGGTCGTGACACCATGACCAAACTGCTGGAAGGCTCGCCCACCAAGGTGGTGGCCGATATTTCGACCGATGCCGGCGCCGTGGACTTCTCCGCTGCGGTACTCAGGGCCAAGCAAGCCGATGCCGACGCCATCTTCATCGTGACCAACGAAGAAGAGTCTGCACGCATCTTGCGCGAGTTCCGCAAGCAGGGCGTGAGGAAGCCCCTGATTGGTGAAACCACGCTGATTGGCCAGAAAGTGATCGAATTGGCGGGTGATGCTGCCAATGGCGCATTTGGCCATGTCGGTCTGACGGTGGAAGCCGCCCCGATCAAGGCCTTCGGCGCCAAATACAAGGCCGAGTACAAGTCCGAATCCGATCACAACGGCATCAAGGGCTACACCGGCGTTTACGTGCTCAAGGCTGCGATCGAGAAGGTCGGCAGACTCGACCGCAAGGCAGTGGCTGCGGCGATCCGTGGCAGCTGCTTCAGCGCCAAGCAGACCCCTGGCCTCCTGATGGACGTGTGTTTCGATGACAAGGGCGACCTTGACCGCGACAGCTTCATGGTGGAAGTGAAGAACGGGCAGCAGGTGGTGACGGCGACGCTCCCGCCGGTCGGCCTCGTCAAGAAGTAATCAGCGCTTGTGTCCAGGCGGACCCGTGAGGGTCCGCCTTTTTTGAGTCTCTGCGCCGCTGCGCGCTGGCTACGGGGTGACCCATGACCGATTTCCTCCAGCTTTTCTTCAGTGGCATGGCCACGGGCAGCATCTATGCACTGGCTGCGCTGGGCTTCACTCTGCTCTGGCAGGCTTCAGGCACGATCAACTTTGCCCAGGGCGAGTTTGTGATGCTGCCGGCCTTCATGATGGTGGTGGCCCTGCACAGTGGTATTCCACTGACCATGGCCTTTGCCATGAGCGTCATTTTGTCGGTAGCCGTTCTGGGCTGGCTGTTCAAACGCGGCCTGGTCGATCCCCTGTTCAAGTACGGGATGATGCCCATCGTCGTGGCCACCATTGGTCTGTCGATCGCCATGCGCAATGGCGTACGTGCGGGCTACAGCGCCGAGCCCCAGCCCTTTCCTCTGGTTTTTCCCGACAAGGTCTACGAAGTGATGGGCGTGACCGTGTCCGGCAGTGACATTGGCACCTTTGTGTTCGCCATGTTGCTGGTGCTGGTGATCCAGACCTTTCTCAACAAGACCGTGACGGGTCGGGCGATGCAGGCAGTAGCGCAAAACACCGAGAGCGCTTCGGTGCTGGGCATCAATGTCCCGCGCATGATCTTCTACACCTTTGCCATCAACGCCTTGCTGGCTGCGGCAGCCGCACTGCTCGTGACGCCCACCTATCTTGCCAAGTTCGACATGGGCGAGGGGCTTGGGACCAAAGCCTTCTTTGCCGCCATCATCGGAGGCTTCAACAATTCCCGTGGCGCCTTGCTCGGTGGGGTGATCGTGGGCGTGTGCGAGAACCTGGCCGCCGCCTACATCTCTCCCGCCTACAAGGATGCCGTCGCCCTGGTCATCTTCATGGTCGTGATCCTGTTCAAGCCGCAGGGTCTGCTTGGCCGCAAAGAGGAGCGCAAGGTATGAAAAAACTCCACCTCATCGTCACATTGGCGGTCCTCGCTGTCTTCCTGGTGGTGCCGAGTTTCCTCAAGAACTATGGCATCCACATCTTCACCACCTGGCTGGTGTTCATCATCGCCACCATGGGCCTGAACCTCACGGTGGGATATGCCGGTCAGAAGTCCTTGGGGCATGCCGCATTCTTCGGCATTGGAGCCTACACCGTGGCGATCCTGCTCAAGGCGGGTTTCAGCTTCTGGCTGGGGCTGCCGGTAGCTGCCCTGATCTGCTTTTTCACAGGTCTGGCATTGGGTTTTCCCGCTCTGCGTGTGCAGACGATTTACCTGGCTTTCGCCACGCTGGGTTTCAACACAGCGATGTGGCTGGTGATGCGCAACGAAGAGTGGCTGACAGGCGGCACTTTCGGCATCAACAACATCGCGCGTCCGAGTCTGGGCGGCATCAGTTTTGACGGCAATCTGGCCTACTATTACCTGGTGCTCGGCTTCACTGTGGTGCTGGCGCTCTTGCTTTGGGGACTGCTGCGTTCGCCCTGGGGCAAGGCCTTCACGGCATTGCGTGACAACCCGATCCGTGCCGAAAGTCTGGGCATTGACACCCGTGGCTATACCCTGCTGAGCTTTGCGATCGGCGCCGTCTACGCCGGCATCGCAGGCGGCCTCTACGCTTCACAGGTGCAGTTCATTGACCCGGCCCCTTTTACTGTCGGCGCGTCCATCATGATGTACCTGATGGTGGTGGTGGGAGGTCCTGGCTATTTCCTGGGTCCTGTTCTGGGTTCGGCAGTGGGTGTGGTGCTGCCCGAATGGCTGCGCTTTGCACAAGCATGGTACCTGTTCATCTTTGGCAGCGCCGTGGTGATGCTCATGATCTGGTTGCCTGACGGACTGCTGTCCATTCCTGATCGCCTGGCTGCACGCCGTCTCTCGCGTGAAGCTTCGGCAGCACGTGCGG
>JACCED011727650.1_pt1 | contig 30398 bp, 26 predicted proteins | sample 7455021 | NCBI WGS metagenome assembly JACCED01 (sample SAMN15323456, study PRJNA562643) | freshwater metagenome | isolation source: river surface water | place: USA:Blue River Watershed | collected 2017-08-19 | reverse complement strand
TAATAATAATGGTGCTAAAAGTTTATCAGTATTAGAATTAAAAGAATTATATGATAGTATTCAAAATCAAATAGAAGAAATTGATAATAAATATGTAAATCTTTCATAAGAAAACAATAGCTAAGAAAATTAAGCTTTTATTTATTTTGAAAACTATTGATTAATATAATTTAATTTAAATTTATTTAATGAAAATTTTTATCTTTTTTTTAATCAGAGTACATATAATATTATGGATCCTGCAGTGACTTTACCTATTTATGATGTTATTTTAAATAATATAGCAGCTAGTAAATTTTTTAATGGTTTAATTATGACTTATATGAATATTGGAGGTAAATATTTAGGATTAGAACTTCCATCTACATTAGATTTATTATTTTCAAAGTATCAAATACTAAGATATTTTATTATTTTTTGTATTTGTTTTATGGCAACTAGAGATATAAAATTTGCTTTTTTATTAGCTTTAGTAATAATTATTATGATTAAATTTGTATTAAATGAATCTAGTGTTTTTTGTTTAGTAAAAAATATTAAGAAAGAAAATGAAGATTCAAATAAACAAAAAGAAAAAGAAAAAGAAATAACAAAAGATGATTATGAAAAAGCAAAAGAAGTTATTCATAAATATTTACATAATAATCCAAATTCATATTTATACAGAAATAATTAATTTTTTTATATTTAAATTTTTAATTTATTTTTTTTATTAATTTAAAAAAAAATTTATAAAATATCTAAGTTAAAGTAATTTTTATTTTGCGGAATAAAAAATAAATTAAAATATTCTTATTTTATAAATATTAATATGAGTATATCTTTTAATCGTGATAATGATTTTAAAACTCAAAGTATATCTGGTGTAGGTTCTAGAAATAATGATATAATTTTAGAAAAAATGACTTCTTCATCTCCTTCAAATGTTCAAAACGAAAATTTACCCCGATTTAGTGATAATTCTATACCTGGAAGAAAATCTAGAATTTTAGGACAATCTCAACGTCCTGTATTAGGTGCTAATAAAAAAGTACCAATGGATTCTTTTGGTGGTCTTGCTAATCAAAAAAAATCATATGCTAACTCTGAATCTTCCTATTCTGGTACATCAGGTTCTAATAATTCTGGTTCCGATTCTGATTCAGATTCAGATGAAGATGATGGTCTTAATTCAATGATTAGCAGTAATAGTAGTAATATGCAATCTTCATCACCTTATAAAAATAAATATGCATCTTCACAAGATGATGATTCTGGTTCTGAAGATGGAAGTGATGACGATGATGAAGAAGACGATGGTTCAGAAGAAGCATCTTCATATTCCAGTGGAAGTGGTTCAGGAAGTGGAAGTGATGGTTCTGTTATATCAGAAGGAAGTGATGATAATGGTTATCATGGACATGGTGGTATGGGTACTGGTATGAATCAAGGATTTAGTCAACCAAATAGACCTTTAACTTATGAAGAAGCTCAAAGAAGAAAACAAAAAGTATTATTTGAATTAGATAGACTTCAAAAACAAGGTCATCAACCTTCTAAAAAATATACTATGGCTTCTAATCTTGAAGATATGGAATATGAAAGAGATTGTCTTAAACGTCAAAGAGATTTAGATAAATCTATTAAATTTTCAAGAAAAGCTTTAATGATGGTTGTTAGTGGTATTGAATATGTTAATGGAAAATTTGATCCATTTGATATTAAGCTAGAGGGATGGAGTGAGAAGGTGATGGACGATATCAATGATTATGATGAAGTATTTGAAGAACTTCATGACAAGTATAACGACTCAGTAAAAATGGCACCAGAATTAAGATTAATGATGACTCTTGCTGGTTCAGGTTTCATGTACCATTTAACTAATTCCTTGTTCAAATCAACAACACCTGACTTAAATGATATTTTAAAGAAAAATCCTGATATTGTAAGAAGTATTCAAGAAGCTGCTATTCAAAATATGAATAATGGTATTAATACTCAGTTTGGTGCAAATGATCCAATTGGTAATATGATGAAGCAAGGTATACAAATGAAAGCAGGACCTCCTCCTCCAATGGATTCAAGAATACCATCTCGTTCACCTCCACAAATGAATAATATGTTTGGACCAAGTAGACCAATGGCACCTCCTCAAAGACCTCAACCAACAATGAGAGGACCAAGTGGTGTTGATGATTTATTGAATAAATTAAAATCTAATAGTGATGAAGATACAATGTCTGAATCTTCATTTAATATGAGAAGTTCAGGAAAAAAAGGAGGTTTGAAAAAAGGTAAAAATGGAGGTATTCAAATTGATTTAACTGATTAATAATTAATTATTTTTTTTAACATAAATTATAAAAAAAATTATTTTATAATTAATAATAAAAATTTATTTATTTATTTTTTACCTTTATACTTACACCATATTATATATATAATTAAAATTACTAAAACAAATAATAAATAACACATTTTTTTATTTGAATTCATAAAGTATTCTAATGTTGAACATCTATCATAACCTTGAAGTTCAGTAGGACAATTTTTTGAATTATATTCAGATGTTGGAACACATTTACCAATAGTTGTTTTTAATTTACTATCATAACTTACACACCATTTACATTTACCTTTTCTTGCACAATCACAACATCTAATTTCATTGTTACATGCACAAGGATTAACAATAATATTTTTTTTTTTTAATTTTTGAATTTGAGGACAATTAAACAAACAAGTAGGATTTCCCATTTTATATCTAATTATTTATAATATATTATTTTATTTAAGAATCTATTAATTTTAAACTTAAACTTAAATTATTAATTGGTATAAACTGAAAAAATATTTTCTATTTTTTTTAATTTATTATTATTATTATTTTTATGTTTTTTTCTATTAAAGTTTTTTTTATTAAATAATCTCTTTTTTATATTTTGTTTTCTTCTATTCATTTTTTTTTTATTTTGTTCTTTCTTTTCTAAAGATAAATCCAAATCTAAATCCAAATCTAAATCATTAAATAATCTTTTTTTATTATTATTTTTTATTTTATTATTTTTATTTTTATTTATTTTTTTATAAACACTATTTTCCTTTTTTCCATTATTTTTATATAACTCATCCCAATCTATCTTATATTTTTCTTTATCATTTTCATATTCCTCTTTATATTTTTCATCTAATATCTCATAATCAATTAATGGTATTATATTTTTTTTTTCATTTATATCTATATTATTTTTGTTATTATTAAAAATATCTAACTTTTTATTATATTTTTTATTTACATAATCATCTATTAAATCAAAATTTACCAAGTTTTTTTCATCATGCCAATACCATTTATGAAAAATAACCTCATATGGATTTATACTTTTACCATAAAAACTATTATGTCTTGAAGGATGTTTATATTCATTTTTATGCCAGTTTTCTTTATCTCTCCAATTTATATTTTGATACAAATTTAACATACAATCCATATTATAACCATTTTTTAATATACATCTTCCTAATCCATATTCTCCATTTATTACTGCACCAAACTTTGTTTGATGATTTTTAAATATATTACCATCTTCCTTTAATAAATTTAAACCAATTTGATCTGTAAGAAAAAAAAAACCTTCTACACGAGGACCATATAATTTTAAATCTTTTTCTTTCATACAAACTATTGTTGTACCAACTAATTTAACTTTATCATTTATTTTAGGTATAAAATATTCTGTCCAGTGTTTAAAATTATTTTCTTCTAAATAATGTGGTAAAATTGGTCCTATTACACCACTGTTCATGAAAAAATAATAATCATATTTTTTATTATTTGATTCTATATAATTTAGTGCAGCTGAATGTCCTCCAAAATCATAACCTAAATTTTGTCTTTTTATAATAAATAAATTAGGAAGTTCTTTTAATTTTATACTACAATCATATCCATTTATTACTAAAATAAAATCTATATTTTTTTGATAACTTATTCCAAAATCATGAAAAAATTTTAAATTATAATCAGCTGATGGACTTTTATAATATGTATATGTTATTAATATTTTTTTGTTATTATCCATTATAGATTTTCTATATTTTTATTATATTTTATTTTTATTTTTTATTTTTTATTTTATTAAATAAAATGTTAATATATTTTATAATTAAATATATAAAATAAATTAATATTAATATAATTAAAATTAACAAAATTGTACTTATTTTTTTTACTATTTTTTGTTTTTCTATATTCTCTCTTTCAATTATTTCATTTTCAAAAATAATTTGATCTATTATATCCATTATTCTAAATTTATTCATATATATTAATTTTTTATAAATATTTTTCAATTTATTTTAATTTTTTATTATTTAACGAATAATATTTTCCACATGGACCGCATAAATCATATAAATATCTACTTGTTAATGTATCAATTATTTTTTTTGTTTCTTTTATTCTAAATAATTTACAATAACCTAAATTTTCATTATTTAATATTTTCCAATTTTTATCATTTGATTTTTGAAAATTAATACATTTGTTACATGGATTTAAATCAATTAATTCTAATTCTTTATTTTTTTTATCAAAATTTATTACTTGTTTAATACATATATTACCACAGGGATTACTTGGATTACATAGTGTACAAATTTTATTTTTAATTATTTTATAAAAAATATTTAAATTATTAATTTTTATTTTTGAAAACATTTTTCATTTATTAACATTATGAAAAATTATAAAAAAAATAATCTCATTTAATTATCATCTATTGACGAATCAGATAAATATGCTTTCTCTGCAGCTTTATTAACTAAACTATCTTCTTTTTCTTTTTTTATTTCTTCTTTTGTTCTTCTTTTTCTAGGTTGTTTTTTAACTTCTAGTTTTGTATTATTATCTTCTAAAATTTCTACTTTATTCTCTTCAAAAATTTCTTTTTTATTTACAACTCCTTCAGACTCTAAATTTTGAGTTTCTTTTTTAATATTTCTTTTTCGAGGTTGTTTATTTTGTTTTGCTATTTCTTTCTCCTCTTTCTTTTCTATTTTTTCAATAACATCTAATACTCCACCTTTCTTCTTTCGTGGTTTTGTCACTTTTTTCTTCTTCTCTTCTGTTTTTTCTTCTACTTCATTCTTTTTACTCGGATTTTTAAATAATAATACATACATTCCTTGTAAATAACTATCTGATAAATCATCTTTCTTCTTATTTCCTTCAAAATATTCTAAATATTCAACATGATCTTTTTTAATCATTTCCCTAGTATATAAAATTGCTAATTTCTTTTTATCTCCATAACATACTGCTGATGCTTTTTTACCTCCTTCTTGAACTTCTTCTAAATTTTCTATTTCTTCTTCTGGTTTAGCTTCAATTAAATTATCTTGATTTGGTTGGTTTCCTAAAAATTCGAGTATTAAAGGTTGATTTTTATTATTTACTTTTTTTGATTTTGGTTCATTTTTTAATTTTCCAGATTTAGTATATAAATCGGGATTAATATAGGGTCCTTGATAAACTTTTAGTTTATTTGTAGCAGATATAAAAGATATTTGACGTACAGGATATTCTTTGTTATCAGTTTTACCACGAATTAAAAAATAACTATATAAAATAACTTGAATAGTTTTCATTGTAGGATTTTTTAAAGTGGGTTGATTTTCAATACAAACAATATCTATATTTGATAATAATTCAGGTATTTCATCTAATTTTCTAGGTATATTTTCAAAAATATAAGTCATATTTTTCTTTTGAATAGGATCTTCAGCTAAATCAATAATACCCCATTTTCGAATACTTATTTTATTATTTATTTCTCCTTCTTCATTTTCAAATTCATCATTTCTCTCTAAAATACAATAAGATAAATGATGGATACCAACATCCCAAGATAATATTTTCATTTTATAAATCTATTATTTTTCTATTTCTTTAAGTTCATTTTAAACCCTTTTCTTTTTTTTAAAAAAGAAAAGCCGTTTACGGGAAAAGAAAAAAAATTAATTGATTTCTTTAAGTTGAATTAAAAATTAATTGATTTCTTTAAGTTGAATTAAAATAATATTATTTTTTATTAATTTTTTATGATATTTTTTTTTTAATTTATTTTTTTTATGCAATATTTTATGATAATTTTTTCTTTTCCCGTAAACGGCTTTTCTTTTTTTGTAAAAAGAAAAGGGGTTCGTTTAAAAAAAAAGTAAAAAATAAAAAATATAAGAAGTTGTCTATTTAGGATGTGTGGTATTTTTGCATATTTGGGTCTCAATTATTCTGATGAACAATTAAAAGAATTTTCTAATAAAATTCAACATAGAGGTCCTGATTCTACTATTCATAAAAGAATTAATCCTTTTTTATTTTTTAGTTTTCATCGTCTTGCTATTAATGGTCTAAATGAAGTATCAAATCAACCTTTTAGTATTAATGGTCATCATTTAATTTGTAATGGTGAAATTTTTAATTATAAAGAATTAATTGAAAAATATAATTTACAGGATAAATATATAAGTAATAGTGATTGTGAAATTATTTTACATTTAATACCTCTTATTGGTATTAAAGAAACCTGTAAAGAATTAGATGGTGAATTTGCTTTTATTTATTTTAATGAAAAAACCAAAGAAATTATTATTGCTCGTGATCAACTTGGTATTCGTTCATTATTTTGGTGTTTTAAAAATATGAATGACGAGGAAGATGGAGATATTGAAATTATGATTAGTAGTGAAGCAAAATCACTCGTTCAAACTGGATTAAAAATTCATCAATTCCCTGTAGCATCATATTTATCAACATTAAATGAAAATGGTATTGAAAGATTTTATACATTTGAATCTGAAAAATTAACTGAAGATTCAGAAGAACAAATTATTGAAAATATTAAAATTAAATTTGAACAAGCTGTTAAAAAAAGACTATTAAGTGATCGTTCTATTGGTTGTCTTCTTTCAGGTGGTCTTGATTCATCTGTTGTGACAGCTCTTGTTGCTCGAGACTTAACTAACAAACAAATGTTAAATACTTATTCAATAGGTATGGAAGGAAGCACAGATAATAAATATGCAAAAATTGTAGCTGATTATATAGGTTCGGTTCATCATGTATTTGAACCTACTGAAGAACAATTTTTAAATGCAATTGAAGAGACAATTTATCAAATTGAAAGTTATGATACAACTTCAGTGAGAGCGTCAGTAGGTAATTTTATGATATCAAAATATATTCGTGATCATTCAGAAGATAAAGTTATATTTTGTGGAGATGTAAGTGATGAAATATTTGCTAGTTATCGTGGCTTTGGATTAACAAATGATGATAAAGCATTTTATGATGAAAATGTAAAAATGTTACATAACATTCAATATTTTGATGTATTAAGAAGCGATAGAACAATTAGTGGAGCAGGATTAGAAGCTAGAGTTCCATTTTCAGATCCTGATTTTATAAAATATGTTATGTCAATTCCACCTAAATATAAAAAATTCAATAAAGAAGTGATGGAAAAATATTTGTTTAGAAAAGCATTTACAGGAATTTTACCGGATGAAGTTATTTGGAGAAAAAAAGAAGCATTTAGTGATGGTGTGAGTAGTACAGAAAGATCCTGGTTTCAAATTATTAAGGAATTTATGGATAAAAAATATACAGATGAAGAATATGAGGAATTAAAAAAGAAATATACATTTAATCAACCCTATGATAAAGAATCACTTTATTATAGAGAAATCTTTGAAAAATATTTTCCTAATCAAGAACATTTGATACCATATTTTTGGAGACATCCTTTTAGTACTCAATTAGATCCTTCAGCACGTTTACTTTCAAATTATTAATTTTTAATTAAAATTATATTTTATATTTTTCTATAGATAAAATTATTTTATCTATAATTAAAAAAAATTTATTAATTTAAAAATATTAAAATTTTATTGCTAATTTACCATTTACGAGGAAGAGTATCATAATAATGGAAACCATTATCACTTACATTGTAAGAACGAGTTCTGAATCCATTCTTGCAATTTTTTCCAGGTTGAACATATCCCCATTTAGCATCAAGTTCTTTATCTTTGTAAGGAATCCAATAGCAGTTAAGATATTGTTTTTGGTCACCAAAACGACGGTACCAATAAGCATAAGCAGTGTAAGGATCTAAGCAGTTCTTGCTAAAGTATTTAATAGTAGTATAAGGATTTACATAAATATCACCTTTTTTAGTACACCAGGGTTGGCCGGGTGTAGTTTCGTTATAAGCATTCCAGCTAAATTGATTATAGTTCCATGAAGCCCACCAGTCAGACATTTTATTATTCTTATATAATAAAGTTAGAAAAAAAATTTACATCTCCTCGAAAATATATTTTTTAATTCCTTTTTAATTTAAATTTTTTCTTACAAATTTATTTCTAAATTTATTTTTTCAAAACAATTTTTATAAAACTCATTTTATAAAAATAAAATAAAAATACAAAATATTCAATTTAAAAAAATCCCTTAATTTTTTAATTTGTTTAAATTTATTTTTTCTTAATTTATTCTAATTAATCTTAATATTCATAAATGACTGAAGAGTGCTATTAGGATTCATTAATGGTTTAGTTCTCTTCAATTTAAGTTGATTTTGAGTCTTATTTAATATATGTTCATTAACTCCTCCACCAACCTTTAATCCCTTCGATAAAATATTCTCCTCAATCTTTGGAATAATAGCAACCATTGGAGGTTTAATAACCTGAAACGTTCTATCCATCTTTAAACATGATTCCCTGAACTCTTCAACACTCATATAACCTCCAAATATCTTTAATGTTTCACGTGGTGGGGCTAATCCAATTTTTACAAATTTAACATTATACATTTTTTTATACATTAAATTTAATAAATTATATCTTATCCACATATCATCACCATCATTTTTACTAAAATTATATGATGCTGCACAGTTAAAACTACAAAATACACCACACACATGAAACTTCTCTTTTCTATAAACTTCAGGTAAAGCACATGGAGTATTATCAAATTGATGACAACACCACCAACAATGTGTATTTGTTGTTTCAGGCCATGAATTGGCAGAATTAGAATTTACAAACTCATATAAAATATTCTTTAAATTCTTCTTTACAACCTTATTCGGTTTATAATCATCTTCATTATAATTCATTTGAGCATTTTTAAATTCTTCAACCTTTTTTTCAATATCAATTTTCTTTTCAACTTCCTCCTCTGGTTCAGGAGGAGCCAATACTACATTTGATACTGTTTCAAATTCACTTTCTTCATTATTATCCAAAAAACTATAATTTAAATTATATTCAGTTTTTTCTGTCTGACTATTAGGTATTTCAATATTAGGATTATATTGAATTGTTGAAATATCTTCCATCTTTTTTTTAGGAATAATTTTTACATTTTCTAAATTTACATTCTCTTGCACACTATATGTACTACTAATCATTGAATAATTTATTCCCTTCTTTAAATATGGACTTGGATCATTCTCATTTTGTATATCTTTTTTAATTGGTAAATGTAAAATAACCGTTTCCTGTTTTTCAATTTGAGGAGAATTTTCATTTTGAACTTCTTCATTCACTGAATATACTTTATCCTTCGGTTTTCTACCCCTTTTTTTAGGTGTCTTATCTTCCTCTTCAATATTTTCTTTAGGTTTTGGCTTTCTACCTCTTTTCTTTAATGTTTTTTCTTCTTCTTCCTTTTGTTTAGGTTTTCTTCCCCTCTTCTTTTTAAGTGGATCATAAAGTTCACCCGTACTTGTTGTAATCATTGTCATATTTATTTCTTCATCTTCTTCTTCATCTTCATTTTCATCATCATAATCTTCATTATCTCCTTCTTCTGAATCAAGAATACTCTCCTCATCTTCTTGAATATTCTTTTTAATTTCTTCCTTTTCTTTTGATTTTTGAAGTTCCATTTTTTCTATTTTATTATTATCACTTTTTATTTAAGTACTTTTTCATTTAGGTAAATTAAAATAGGTACTTAAAGAAAATTAAAAGAAAAAGTAAAAAAAAGATAAATTAAAATATTTAATTAAAAATTAATTATAAAATAAATTCAACTTAAAGAACTTAATTTTTTTATACTTATTTTAAAAAGATAAAATAAATAAAAAAGATCTAAATAAAGATTAGGATAAAAAATATAAATGTCATTTTTACCAGATCGAGTTATAGATAGATATTATTTAATATTAAAACCTCCTATTGGACGACCTGATGGAAGTAAAGAAGAAAGACCTAATGAAGAACAAAGAAAAATTATAGAAAAATGGTTAATGAAAAATTTTATAAATTTTCCACATATACCTGATTTATTTTTTGAAGATTATTCAACTCAAAAAAAATCTAAAAAAACACCATTAGATATATTTTCTAGTATTAATTATGAATTACATCGATTAGAAAAATTTAAATTATTAATTTTAGAAAATCTTAATGGATTAAAAAATCAATTTAATACAATTATTTTTGATAAATCAAAATATAATATAAATCCATCAAGTGATTCTAATGCTATTCCTTCTTTTATGCTTGAAAATATACCATTATCATTAGAACAATTATTTTTTAAATCAGGAGGTAGATATCATTATTTTCCTGATTTTATAAAACATGGTTTTTTTGCAAATAATAATAACATTTTTAATTATACCGGAGCTTCTCCAAAAACACCTTTTTTCTCAAAAATTTTTAATGATAATTATAATGGTGAAACAAAAGATTTTATAATAAAATTATTTAAAGAATATATTCAAATTAGAAATGGACTTATAAAAAAAATACAAAAATATTATGGTATTATTGCTTTTAAACCTATTTTTGATTTTCAAACTGAAGATATTATTGAAATCACTAAAAAATCAAAAATGGAAAATAGTTTTAATAAAAATTTTCAAGAACCTCCTATATTTAATGAAGCTAAATTAAATATTAAAGAAAATTCTAATTATAATTCATCTTATGAAGCTTTTTTAAGTAGTCAAGGATTAAATAATAATGAAAATAAGAGAAAAAATAAATTAACTAATGAACAACAATTAAAATTAGAAAATTCTTATAAATTTATGAGATTGAGACCAAGTGATAATATTTATCAAAATGTTGGAAATGAAAATATATTAGATTTTTCTAATAGAGAAAATATTAAAAATATTTATGGTAAATTATCTGAAAATCTTAAAAATATATATAATATTCAATTTATTGATTTATATCAATTAATGAATTATAGTATTGAACTTGATTTTTATACTATTCAATTTATATTTAATTTTATTCGTCCTGATCTATTTTTAAATGCTTTAAGAATAAAAAAAGAAATTTATAGATTTATTAATAAAAATATTGATTTATATTATGATTATATAGAAGATTTTGATATATGGATTTATAATTATTTATTAAATTATCAAATAGATCCTTTTAGTTCAGGTGATAAAAAGTTTGAAGAAGTTTATCAAACATTTTACAATTTTATTTTAAATATGTTTGACAAAACTAAAAATCAAAGAAATAATAATTTTATTAATCAACTAAATAATGAAGGTGTATTTGTTGATATTGAATCTTCTAATTCTAAACCATTATTATCAGAAGACGAAATTGAAGAATATAAAAATTTAATGAAAGGACTCAATAATTCAAATTCAAATTAAAAAATTATTAATTAATATATTTTTTATTTTTATTATATATTTTTATATATAATATTATTTAAAAAAAATTTTATTCATTTATTATTTATTATTTATTTATATCTTTAAAGGAAAATAATATTTACCCTCTTCTTCATATGCTAATCTATCATGGATTGATTGACCTCCAATTTTAGTTTGAGTTGGTTTACCACTTAATAAACTTAAATGATCAATTGTAAATGTTCCACTTGGAATTGGAATATCAATAACATCTTGTTTAGATAAACTTGATTGTTTAAAATGTATAATATCTATTAAAGGAAGATAAATAGTTTTTCTATTTGGGAAAATAGGTTTTATACCATATTTATCTAAAAATGGTATAATAACTTTACTCAAATAGTCATTTTTATCATTATATGATATAGAAACCCAATTCATAGATTTATCAAATTTTGGTGAAATTTTCTTGTATTTACAAACTAATTTTGAAAATTTATTTGCAATTTGAACACATAAATCTTTCATTAATTTTTCCATATATTTTTGAGCTACATCAGGTGTTAAATATCCCATATAAACAAATCTTGATACAAATTTTTGATCCCAATTTTTATAAAATTTTCTCATTTTATATTTTGTAATCAATTTATTTTGTATTTGTATTAAATTTTGTATTTGTTCTTCATTATTTAACATAAAACCAATAAAATAATGTTTCTTTGATATATTTATACTTTTATATATTGATTGTGTATTTTTTGGAGTTTCTTGAACTGTTTCTGTTATTCCGACAGCATTTGTAATAGTGTTAAAAAAACCTTTTTCTTCTTGGTTTTTTTGTTGATTTTGTTGTTGGTTTTTATTATTTTTATTAGTTTTATTATTTTTATTTAAATTTATCATATTTTTATTACTTAAAATAACTGCATTTTCGGAAACTGTATTTTGTTGATATTGTTGATTTTGTTGAATTTGTTGATTATTTGGGGATGTTAATCCTAATGTATTAGTCATGGTAGAAAAAAATCCTCTATCTTGTTGATTTTCATTTTTTTGTTGGTTTTGTTTTTGATTATTATTTTTAAATTCTTGTTCCATTTCAATATTTATAACATTAAATCCATTAGTTTTTTTATTATTATTTTTTCTATTATTTTTTTGATTAAATTGTCCATATTCCTGATTTGATTGTTGATATTGTTGTTGATATTGTTGATTTTGTTGTTGTTGATATTGTTGGTTTAATTGTCCATATTGTTGATTTTGTTGTTGTTGATATTGTTGATTTTGTTGTTGTTGATATTGTTGATTTTGTGGTTGTTGATATTGTTGATTTTGTTGATTTTTTTTGGGTTGCTGATTTTGTTGTTGTGTTGAGTCTTGAAAAATTCCTAAAAAATCCATAATTAAAATATATTCCTAATTATGACACAGAAAAAAATAAATATTTATTCAATCAAAATCTACTGTAAAATTTGTTTTTTTATTATTTTTTTGTTCTATTATTTTTTCTATTTTATCTATTTTATATAATAAAAATTTTGAACCATTTTGATATTTTTCTGTTGAATGTACTTGATAACCATATATTCTAACCAATTGTCTAAATATTGTAATTATTTTTTTTGAATCCAAATTATCTAAATATTTATTTTGCTTACATTTTAAATAATATTTTCTTAATTCAGGTATATAATTTTCTATTTTTTCTAATATTTTTTTTTCTTCCAACATTTTTCTTGTAAATTGATAACATGGATTATTTAAATTTTCTCCTAAAAATATTTTCATTATATCTTTAACTAATTCAATCGGAGGATTTTCATGAAATAATTGATTTTTTGAAGATTTAGTAGTACTTGTTGTTATATTTGATTTTTCATCTTCTTCTTTGTTTTTTTCAATATTTTTTTTTTTTATTTTTTTTGTTAAAAATACTTTTGGTTCTGAATATTGATTTTTATCTAAATCATCAAAAAAATCAATTTCTTCATCTTCTTTATTTTCTTTTTTTATTATAACTTGTTCAAAATTATATCCTATATTTTCATCTTCATAATTTTCTAAATGAAAGTTAAAATGATTAACATTATATGAATTATTATCACTATTATATTTATTTAAATCATTATTTATTAAATTATCTATATCATTTTGTTGATTAAATTTATTTAATGAATTATAACTTAAATTTGATAAAGATTTTGTTAATGGTATTGATTGAAAACTTGGACTTGAACGAATTTTTTTTATATAACTTTTTGGTTTTTTTTTTAAATTTTTTGATGAAGGACTAAAAGGTGATTGACTATTAGGAGACATTAATAAATCTTCTAAATTATCATCATTATCATTTTTTATTTCTATTTTTAATTCTTTTAAACTTTCTATTTTTTTTTTCATTTCCCTAATTTTAAATATATAAAAAATATGTATTTTAAATTTATTTAATATTTATCTTTTTTTATTTATAAAAAAATATTTATACTTGCTCTCTTGGTATTGCTAATGTTCGAGGCATAGGAACATAACTTGAACTATTTATATTATTTCTTTCTTTTCTTGTATATTGTGGATTTAAATCTACAAAAGAATTCATTGGTCCTCCTTGGTAACTTTTAAACATACTATTATCTTTTGTTCTTATTTTTTCTTCTTGATCTCTTCTTGTACTAGTCGGATTTCTTTCCATAAAATGATTTGTAAATTCATTATTATCAAACATTGGAATACCTTTATTCATTTGATTAAGAGTTTCAAAATTACTCATGAAATAATCTTGTTGAAAACATTGTTGAATAGGTTTTTCATCTACTTTCATTCTTCCTACATTTCTTGTATTCTGTGGTATTTGATTTGGTATATGACTTGAAAATTTATCTTTCATATAATTATCATGATTATAATCTAATGGTATATGTGAACTTGTACTTGAACTTCTTAAAAATGTATCTTCATTTAATCTTGAATATTCATTCATACCTCCTATTGGTTGTCTACTATTTATTATATTTTGTCCATTATTTATTATATTTTGTCCATTATTTTGATTTCTTCTTTTTTGTTGTTCTTGTTGTATATTATTTTGTTTTAAAAAATTATTTTGTTGATTATATTCATAAAATGAATTACTTATATTATTCATATTATTAGCCCATCCTTGAATATCTTGGTTTTGATTATAATCTTTTTTTCTTTCTAATTCTTGATTATATTTTTGCATATATTGTTGTGAATATTTCATTTCCTGTTGTTTTCTTAATATGTTTTCATTATTAGTTCTTGTTTCTTTTGTACATGTTGGATGAGGCATCATTTTATTTTTTCTTTATACTATTTATAAATAATAAAGATTCTTTTCTTTTTTATCTTAGATAAATATTAATATAATAATTAAATAATTTGGTTTCATAATTTTATAAATTAAATAATAAAATTTTTTCTTGTTTTCATTTTATAATTCGTTGTAAAAATTATAAAATATTCTTTAAAAAAATAGAACTATTTTATATTAATGAATTCAAAAAAAAATATTTTAAATCAAAAAAAAATAGATTTAACTGATAAATTTAATTATACTTTAAATGGTATTGAACATCAAATTTCTTTAAATTCTAAAATTAATATTTCATGTGAACCATTAGACGAAAAAATATTAATATCTAATAAATTATTAATTAAATATTTACATGATTTATTTAATTTAAATAATATTGAATATTTTATATCTTATCATACTTTATTAGGTTATTATGTTTTTGAAGGTATACATTTATTTAAAAAAGATTTATATTTATGTATACCTGACCATCATATTAACAAATTATTAAAATTAAAAGAACAAATTAAAAAAGATGATTTTCATTTTGAAGAAAAAAATGATTATTTTATAATTAAAACTTGTTTTTTTGATAAAATTCAAGTTTTATCTTATATTTTTATTATTAAAAATGATGAAAATAAAAAAATAATACACACAATTGAAAATATTGAATCTAATCTTGATTTTTATGACATTTATCCTTTACAGGAAAAAAAATATGAAGAATTTACAATTTTTATACCTAATAAAATTGATAATGTACTTAATTCTTATTTATTTAATATTAATAATATAAATTTTAATACAAAAGATAATGAAAATATATTAAATTATAAAAATAATAATAAAATAATTAATAATAAAAATAATAATATTTTTACTGATTCTTTAAAAAAAGAAGATGATTCTTTACCTAATTCAATTTTATCAAAAATACTTTCAATTTTTTAAATTTATTTATTAAAAAAAATTATAAAAAATAATTATTAATTAAATTTTAATTTTTTTTTTATTATTTATTATTAACATTGATAACATAATTTACTATGAATTTTACATTTATCAATTACTTCTTCTCTAAATTTATATGGTAAATCAACATCTTCAAATACAAATTTATTTTTATTTTCTAAAATGTTATATATATTTTTTTCTAATTGAATGTTTCTCATTAATAAAACATATTTATTAAAATTACCAAATTGACTTCCAACACAATAAAATGTTGGTAAATCTTTCTTTTTTCTTTCTTCTAAAATTATTATATTAATATTAAATTTATTTGATAATAATAATAAATCTACTTCACAACCTTTATGATTATTTGATAATAATTCTACAGGAAGTTGTGAAAAAGATTGAACATGTGTTAATAATTTTTTACATTGATTTTTATATAATAAATATAATGTGTTTTCATCATATTTTATTAAATTATTTTTATTCATTTTTTCAACTTTATTTTTTTTATTTTGATTTTTATTTTTGTTTTGACTTTCATTTTCTTTATTATTTTCTTCTTCACCAAATGTTTCAGCAATTTTTTTTATAATATTCTTATCTTTGCTTATTCTATTTAAATTTTCTACAAGTACTTCTTTTATTTTAAGTGGTGTGACTTCTTTATTATTTATATTATTACTATTACTATCTAATTGTTTTATAGCATAAGACATAGAAACAAATAATGAGTCTTCAACATTTGTAACAATTTTAAAATTATTACTTAAATAATTACTCCAATAAATTGGTAATTCTCTAATAAGACTTGTATTAATTGATTTAGTTTTTGTTATCATATATTCATTAACTTTGAAAGAAACATCTTTTTTATTAGTATGTTCTTCAAATAAGGGTGATTTATTTAAAATAATACCTTTTTTATCTAAATATATATTATCAATTATATTATCTAATTCCATATAATCTTCACCATGAATTAAAACATATTTATTTTTATTAACAATAACTAAATCTTTATTAATAATAGGTGAAATACTATCATAAATTATTTCATCACGTTTAAGTGGATATCTTAATAATTCTTCAATTATTCTATCTAAATAGAATTCTTCATTTTTTCTTTTCTTTTCTAATAAATTATATTCATTAACATATAATTTGCATTTATTTTTATCAACCTTACAATGAGGGTCTTCTGAACATGATAATTCAAATACTTGATTATTATTATTATTTTTATTTTTATTATTTAAATTTTTATTTTTTTCATTCTTCTTTAAAGAACGTTGGAAACAAGGTACTCTTTTATTTGGTCTAATATAATAATTATAATCAATATCATCATTTCCTACATAAACTAATTTTTCAAATAATTCTTTTAATATCTTAAATAAGAAAGTACGTTTAATATGTAAATCTTTTGTTTCCATATTTAAAATTTCTAAAATTTTATTTTTATACTCTTTCTCACTCTTTTGTTGAATAAAACGAGATAATTCAAATCTTAATCTTTGATATGATTCTTCTTCATAATTCTTTTTATTTATAATTTCAACACGTTTATCTGGTACTTTATCATATTTATGGAATATATAATAATCTATATCAGTATAAAAATTAATATCAGCAACATTAACAGATTTATTTGTATCTTTACTCTTTGAAACAGGTACTAATCTATCATTTGCTAAAAGAACAGCTACAATCATTCCATATTGAGGATTTTTTTCTCTTTTATCTATCACTTTTTTAACAACATTACAATCAATATTTACCTTATTATTTAACTCATCAAGATTTCTTTTTGTTTCATTATAATCTAAATAATCAATATCTTCTAAATTAATTAAATCTTTAAATGGTAATTCAACCATTATTTTACTTGGAGCTACTGGTACAAATGTTTTATTTTTTAATCCTATTGCAAATACTTTATTATAACCATCTACATATTGAATTATTGGTGTAAATCCTTCTTTTAATTTATTTTCTTTTAATGATATTAATATTTTTTCAAGTGTTTTTTCTAAACTTAATCCTAAATCTAATCTTGTAGTATTTAATTTTAATTGATGTTGTTTAATAGTATTTTGTAAAATTTCATTCCATTTAAATATTGATTCTTCTGTACATCCTTGTTCTGCTATTTCATGTATTTTTTTTATTTCAGGACGAGTAAAATCATATATACATTTAAATTTAACAGATTTACCCTCATTTGAACCTTCTAAATAATATATTGGTTCGTAAAATTTTTTATGTTTTGCTATTATAATATTTTTTCTATTCTTTTTATAAAATTCATATATTTTTTCACCAACGGGACATAATAAAGTATTATCATCAAAAATAAAAATATTTACACCATTTTCATATAAAATATTTGGTCTTTGAAGTAAATCCCATAAAAAGGTATGATTAATTTCAATATCATGATGATTTATATATTGAATAAAATTTTGTAAAGGTGTTGTATTTTTTGTTTTATCATTAAATATATGAACTAAATTACCTCCATGTAAAGATCTAAATAATTTTTCATCTAATTTATCTAATAACATTTTCTTTATTTTTTCAACTGTTAATATATTTGTTTGTTTATCACATGAAAATATATCAGCTATTGTTGATAAAAATGAATTATTTTCTGTTTGTTTTACACCCTTTCTAAAATAACCCTTTTTATTTCCTAATGGACCTGTTTCTGTAGTTGTATTTAAAACTTTTGCAACATGACCAGATAAAACACCATATCTATTTTTATCAACTGGTCTAAATTTTTTAATATAAATTTGTCCATCTTGTTTATCATCATCATCTACTTCTTCACCTAAACATCTTAAATATGATGAATAAAATGCTGAACCTTTAACATTATGTGGTCTTGTAAAACAACATGGTAAACAATATCCTTTTGGATGTTTCTTTGGTGAAAAACCAGGATATGCTGCATATTTACTATTTTCCTGATAATCACGAATCATTTTCTCACGTTCTTTATCTGATTTTAATTTTTTTAATTCTTCTTTAAATTTCTTCTCTTCATCAAAAGTCATTATATTTGGGTCTCTAATAAATACTTGATGATCTCCATATGGACAAATTGCTGTTATACATTCTTTATCACCTTTACTCATTAATTTTTTAGTTATTGTTCTTTTATCAATATCTTCTTCCATTATTGGTACTTGACAATAAGGACACCATATCTTTGGACATATGTACCATCTTTGAAAAAGTCCTGGGTCTGAACTATATTTAATTGAATAAGTATAAGATTCGCGTTTAATACGAGGATCTGTTGCTGGATCATAATCAAGAATAATAGGTTGATTATTACTTCCTTGACATGAACGAGAATATTGAGCTTCTCCTGCTTTTTTTAATACATTAAATTTAAATAAAATATTATCATATAATTGAAGACGACGAATAAAATAACGAGAGTCATTACAAAAATCTTGACATGTTTGTACTTCAACTATTTTATCTTCACATTCTAAACGAATATTTGGATCAATATCATCTTCTTTTGCTAACATTGTACCCATTTTTGATACATATCTATCTATTTTATTTTCTTCAGAATCAATATCTTCGTCTGCATCATATTCACTCATATATTTTTGGATTTTACTTGGTGATATATTACTAAAATTTGTATTTAAAAAATTACTATTATTTGATACTCCTTGAATAATTTTTAAATCATCTTCATCAATTAAACCAATATCTCTATTAACATTCATAACATTTTCAGTCACACTGTTAATTTTATAAATTTGTTTTTCAAAATTTTTATTTTTATCAAATCTATCCAAATTTATAAAAACATAAATAAATGTTGTAAAAAATTTATATATTTCAGGTATTTGATATATTTTTGTTATACCATCTAATAAAATTTTATCTTGAAAAATCTGTACTCTTACACCTAATTTAAATGTTGTATCTATTTTCTTTTTACCTAAAACTGCATACTTTCTTTTATATTGAATTAAATAATTTTCAGCTTCCGATTCTGTTTTATCATAATTCTTCATTATCATCTCTTTTATTAAATTATCACTTTGTCCCATATCTATCATTTTACTTATTTTTGCCATAATTTCTGACATATTTGCAAATGAACTTACTCTTTTATAACGCAATTTCAAACTATTTTGAACTATTGCTTCATTTGCTTTTGTTTTTGGTTCTTCTGCTAAATAATTTCCAAATAATAATGAAAACTCTTTCAATTTTTTAAAATCTATTTGTTTTGGTAAATTCATTGTTATTGTTAAATTTAAAAAAGTCATTTTTGTATTTTTTTTAAATTTTACTATACCATTTTCTACATTTATATCTGGACTTTGAATTCTTTTTCTTTCATCCACACTTCTTATTAATCTATAATCTGGTATTTGAGTATTTATATCATCAACTAATTTTTTACAATTTTTAACTGCTAAAACTACATCATCTAATTTAGCTCTATTTTCAGCACTATAACTTACTGTAAAAGTTATTGTTCCATTTCTTAAAATTTTAATTGAATTATATTTACTATCTTCACCATAATTTTTTATATATTTTTTAATCTGTAAACCATTAAATCTTCTATCTTCTAATTTTGTTAATCCAACCCAATCTTTTAATAATGCTTTTGATAATTTATTTTCATTTATTGGGTCTAATGCTATAACCATAAAAGGTTCATCAATATTTACATCTCCATATTTTAAAAATGGTATTTGATCACCCATTCTTTTATCTTTTATATAATCAAATAATTGATACAAATCTACATAATCTTCACTTTCTTTAAATAATTCTTCCATATCTGTTTCATATGTATCATCCATTATCAAATCGTTTTCATCATAATTTACATTAAATTTTATTGTTTTTATTGAACAATCAAACATTGAAGAATCAATTACTAAACTATTCATCAATGTATTTATATATTGTTCCCTTTGAATATTTTTCAAATAAATTTTTTGTAAACTATCTATTTGCTTTTTATCTTCTTCTTTTTCAATATAAGCAGGCCAATATTTCTTTATATAACCTTTTATTATTTTGTCTTTTTTGCTATCAGTCCACTCTTTTTTAAGTTTTAAATATAAAATTTCATCTTTTACATTTGATACATATATTGTATTGTTGTCATAAACATTTTCTACATCAAAAATATCAAACAATAATAAATAATTATCACCTGTATCTATTTTATACTCTTTTTTACGAACAAAATCAATATATTGATTTTTTTTATTATCTTTTACATCATTTTTTTCAATATTTAACATTTCTTCCTTTGAATTTTCATTTTTTTGATATCCTAAATAGGGAAAAAGTTTTGTATCTATTTCATAATTTTCATAAATATGAGGTTTGTGAATATATTGATCATCTGTTCCTTTTTCTATATAATGATATCCTAACATTTTAAAATCATATTTTTTATCACCATCTTTTTTTGCTTTTATTTTAATCCATAATTCTTGATTTGAAGGCAAAATATGTTCTTGTTTCCCTTTTTGACCAGGTTGAACTGATGGACAAAATACAAATATTTTTTTCTTAACATCATTTAAATTATCATCCATTTGAATTAAAGTTGGTACAAAATGTAAATAATGTTGTATCTTTTTATTTTCACTTGTTTTTAGCCAATTATTTAAATTTGTTTCACCAAAAATTACTTTTAAATCATTATATTCTTTTGATTTTTTATCTAATTTACTTAATTTTTCTAAACTTTCCATTGTATCTTCATTCTGTTCTCCTACAAAAATATAATCATGAATACCATATTTTGTTGAAAAACGTGATACTACCTCAACCATAAAATAAGGTTTTATTGAAGTTAAATCACATGCCATTTTATATTTTTTAAAGCCTCTACTTATTCTATCTTTTTTTTTTATAAAAAAAGATTTCTAAAAAATATTTTGTTAAATTGTTTCGTATTTTTTTCAATAATTATTTTTTTATTAATTTAATTTAATTATTATTATCTAATGGTGAATCTGTTACATGAATACCACAATATTCTTTAGGGTTTTTTGTATAATTTTCTCTTTGATATACTCCTAAAGCAACTGCTTCTTTAAGTAGTCTTTTAAAATTACTCCAAAATTCTTCAGTGTGTCCAACTGATTTTGTCATAATATGAGCTAATTCATGAATAGCTACAAAAGTGATTGTATTTATATCAACTAAATCTTCTGTTTTATTTTTTTGTCTTATACAAAATACTATTTTTTCACCTTTATTAATTGAATATGATGTATATTGATTATTTTTTCCTGCTTCTGTTATATTATCTGCATTAAATTTTTTATTCATTCTTTCAACTGCATCATCATCTGGATATTTTTTTTTCATTGATTCACATATTGTTTCTAATTTATTTCTTATTGTTGCTAAGATATCTGCTGCTTTTTGTTTATCTGGTAAATTTCTTACTAAATATTCCCTATTATCTATATTTGATTTTACATAAGTTATTTCATTTGTTAAATGTTCAATATGTGTATATCCATATAAACCAACTGCTAATAAAATTAGTAAAAATATAAAAGTATTCAAATCTATTGTCATTTTATAAAAAAATTAACTCTAATTTAAAAAAAGATATAAATTCATTTATCTTATCAAAAAAACATTGATAATTAATTATATGTGATTTAACTTTATAATTTATATAAAATTAATTTAAAGTGCTTAACTTTAAAATATTATGTATTGTTAATTATATTAAAAAAATCCTTAATAAATAAATCAAAAAAATTAATTATAAAATTTAAAAACAAATTAATGTTTCTAAATTTGAGAAAGTGTTAAATTATCAAATAAATTTGAAATAATGTTTTTCTTCTCAACAAATTTGGTTTTTAAACCATCATAGTAAGAACCAACAGTCATGATGACATCGGTATCAAACATTTCAGAAGTACTTTTACCCTTACCCTTTGTATTGGGTGTTTTAATAGGGCTAGAAGTTTTACCTCCTTTTTTGTCGTTTCCGACACGAACACCACGACCCTTACCAAAAGGGTTTTTCTTTTCAAAACTCGACTCACTACTACCACTATCATCTTCATCCTCAAACTCAAATTTTAAGATATGAGGATATTGATCTGTGGTGTTAAAATGTGCGATACCTTTATCGCTACGTAAATAGAAATCTATTTTTTCATTAAGCATATTTTTATGCTTGTTAACCATGCATAAAGCAAAAGCGTCCTTGATTTGTAATTCGAAGTTCATTTTACTCTACTCTATAATATAGCTGTATAAAGTATAGAATATTTATATTTTATTAATGTAAAAATATAAATCTTAAGTTTAAAACCATCAATTTTTTATTTAAAAATTTACGTTATTTATAAATAAAGAATAAAGAATTAAAAATAAAAAAAATAATAATATTTACGTTAAATTTTTGTTTTTTTTATCAAATTATTATAATTTTGCCATAATATTTTTTTATCTATATAATCTGGTACATATTCATCTATTAAATCAAATATTGATAAATCTTTGAAATTTTTAACTTCTTTTTTACGAATATCTTCAACAAAAATATTAAACATTAAATGATTTTTAATTTTTTTTATAAAATCAGGTATTAACTTAATAATTTTAGGACCATATTTATTAAAAAATAATTTTATATAACCTTTTGATTTTAAATATAAATATAATTGATGATAATTTTGAAAATCTTTTAAACTATGACCATATTTTTTTATTAATTCTTTTTGAATAAAAAATATGTATTTATGATAAAATAATAATGATAATAATTCTTCATCACTTATTTTTAAAAAACTCAATTTATATTTCATTCCTAATGTCGCAAAATATTTTATAATATTCTCTTCTTTTGTTTCATCTTTTGGATAAAATTCACGATAAAATGATTCATCTATATTTTTTATATATTCTAAAAATCTCATAAACAAAGCTTTTTCCAAATGTTCATCATAAAAAACAAAAATTGAATTATCTGGATAATCATCTTTATTCAAGGTATTACGAATTGGTTTATAGAAATATTTTAAATTTTCTTCTTGAGCTTTTTTTATTATTAATAGTTTTTTTAATATTAAATTTTCATTGCCATATAAATATGGGAAACTTATATCATCAAATTTTTTTTTACCTTTCATAATACATATTAATATTCTATAATTTTTATCTATTTTTTTACTTGAACGGATTATTTCACCTTCTTTATCTATTAAAGGTTTACAATCATTTTTTCCTATTTTTAATAATGGTTGTATATTTATTTTTTTTATAACATTTTTCATATTTTTTTTTAAATTCTTTTTCATTTATTTAATTATTCTCTATAATTAATATTTATTTTTTCTTAATTGATATTGTTTTACTTTTTTTTGTTATTTTTTCCATTATTTTAGTCTTTATATTCATTGAATATAATTCTAATTTATCTTTTTTTATTTTAGGATTTTCCATCCAACAATTTTGAATCATTTATTTATCTATTCATTATTTAGATAAATATTTATATTTAAAAAATTACTGTATTTTTTCTAAAATTTAATCTTTTAGAAGTTATAATTGTTATATGATACATTTCCACCACGTTGTTCTCCAATAAAGGCTTTCAATTGATCACTATTACATATACAACCTCTATCTGTTGAGAATGTAGAAGGACAGCAATCAGGTGATGCATAACTTCTTGCAAAAATAAACATACTATTATCTGGAATTTGTGAATAAATAACTTCATTCGATAATGGTAAAGGAGTACCTTGAGGAACATATTGAATATTACTTTTTTTAGGTGGGTTGCACGGAGAATGGCTCCAACCATTTGAACATGTGGTTCTTAGTGATAAATTATCGTAAGAACCTAAAACTCCTGTTCCCATAGTAAAATTAAGAGGAGATGCATAATTATAAGTTGAACTATTAGTAAAACCTTTAACTTTATTCATACTTTTATTATTACCATTATTTTGATTTTGGTTTTGATTTTGAGAGGCATTATTTATTTTTTGATTAATTTGAGGATAATAATTTGATGTATTTGACATTTATAATGTTTTTCTATACTATTGTATTAGATTAATTATTTTTTTTAATAATTAAATAAATTAAAAAATAAAAATTAATAAATTAATTTAACAAAACAATTTTTCTTCCATAATCTTCATTCTTTTTCTTAATTATATCAAACATATAATCCGTTATAAAATAACTATTTAAATTATTTGTTTTAAATATATGTTCTTTATATTCATAAGTTTCTTCATCCATATATCCCTTTAAAAACTTTATTTCAAATGATTCTATTTCATTTGTATTAAATCCATTTTCTATTAAAATCCAACTAATTTTTACAGGACAATGATAACTTAAACCAAAATCATTGAATGGTGTTTTTATTTTTTCTAAATACTCCATAAATTTTATATCTGCTATTTTATTATTTATTTTTACTTCTTGTATATGTTTACAATCTATATTAAATAAACCATATAAAGAATTCTTTAAACCTTTATTTTCATTATAATATGGTATAACAATATCACTTCTTGCTTTTTCTAATATTTTTTCATTATACATAGGATAAATTATATGACCTGTTATTTCATTTTCTATCATCATTTTATGAATTAATGGATAATAAAAAATATATTCTTTATCATTATAATCAAATGTAAATTTTAATCGTACATTTTCTCTATGTGATAAATTATAATTTCTTAAATCAATATTTGGAAAATATTTTGATATCAAATGTTTAAATAATATTACATCTAAAAATTTATGTTCATTAAATTCAAAATCTATTGTTACATCTTTCTTTTCATATAAGTTTATATATAATTCCACTTTATGTAAATTATATTCATTATTTGCTAATGGCATATATTTTCTTTGAAAAAATAAATATTCTACTCTAAAATATGAATATAATTCTAAAAAATAATTACTTATTTTTCTAACATATAAATTATTATATAAAAAATCCAAATTCATTTAAAATTTCTCTTTTTATTATAAAAATAAAAATTATATCAAATTTACGAAAAAAAATTAATTATTTTATTTTATTTTAATTTCTTTAAATCAAAATTGTCTCTGCAATTTTTGCACACACTAAATATGGATCCATATTTGATGACGGTCTTCTATCTTCAAAATAACCTTTTTTATCTTCAAATGTTTTGTTTCCAATTCTTATAGATGTATTTCTACTTCCAATTCCATAGGTAAATGTTTCCATATCTGATGTTTCATATTTACCAGTTAATCTCAATTCATTACCTGTTCCATATACATTTATATGTTCTTTATGTTTTTTTTCTAATTTCATCATTGCTTCCAAAATATAATCTAAACCACTTTTATCTTCTTGATAATTTCCATTTCGCATAAATTCAGTAGAAAAATTAGTATGACATCCACTTCCATTCCATTCTCCCCATGTTATTGGTTTTGGTTCAAATGTTATTGAAAATCCTTCTTCTTCAGCTACTTTTAATAATAAATATCTTGCAATCCATAATTGATATGCTGCTTCAATACCTTCTACAGGACCAATTTGAAATTCCCATTGACTACAAGCTACTTCTGCATTTATTCCTGAAATATTTAAACCATTTAATTTACAAATATACATATGTTTTGTTGCTATTTTTTTACAAATATTATATTCTGGATTGAAACCACAGTAATATTTTCCTTGTCCTTCTCTTGGTTCTAAATAATTATTTAAATTATTAATATTATCTTTTATAATATCAAAACCTACTGGATGTCCAGTATGAGCATTAACAATAAAATATTCTTGTTCTAACCCATACCATGGTTTAGCAATTTTAACATTTTCATTCTCAAATATTTCTTTTGCATATAAATAATTATTATTTTTAACAATATTATTTTTATTATCAATACAATGACATAAAAGTAAAAAATGTTTACCTAAATTTACTATATTTTTTATATTTATTTCCTTTTCAATTTTTAAGTTTTCATAAACATTTTCTATTAATTTTACTGGTTTTAAGATAACTTCTGAATCTTTTGTTGAAGCCTGATTTGTTGAAGAACCATCATAATTCCATTCTAATTCATCTAAATTTATTGTATTTGTACATCTTATTTTTGAACGTAAACCATTATCTCCATCTATCCAAATATACTCTATAAAATAATTCATTTTATAAATAAATCTATATTTTAATTAATATTTTCTTTAAGTTGATTTAACGACAAAATAAAAAATGAATTATTTATTAATAATAAATTAAACTTAAAGAAATAATAATAATAGTATATATATATAATTATATAACGTAAAAAATGGAATCATTTTTAGTTAAAACACCAAGTGATAATAATAATGAAAAAAAGAAAAGAGTATTAAAAAAGAAAGACTCTAATCAAATCCAAACACAATTAAATTTTAAAATTAAAGAACCAGTTGAAGTCGAAGAAAATAAAGTAGTAAATGAGGTTATACCTACATTTCCTAAATTATATCAATTAAATAATAATCAAAAAATTTATGAGTGGTCTATTCGTATTGAAAAATCATCAGGTGATTCATATGATATTATTACTGCTCATGGTGAAAAAGATGGTAAACAAGTACCTCATATTAAAAATATTGATAAAGGTAAGGTTAAAAGAAGTGTATTAGAACAAGCAGTTCTTGAAGCTGAAAGTAAATGGAAAAATAAGAAAGAAAAAGACTTATATTGTGAATCAATTGAAGAGACTACAAACAATGTTGAAGAAAATGTAGTTGTTCGTCCGATGTTAGCAAATACATTTTCATTTGATGTATATAATAAGGGAGGTCGTGGATTTAAAATTTCACTTCCTGCTTATGTTCAAAGAAAATATGATGGTATTCGTTGTATTGCTTATCTTAAAAATGGTGAAGTTGTATTAGAATCTCGAAAGGGTATACCTTTTCAAAATTTTGAAGAATTAAGAAAACAATTAAAAATAATGTTAAATAAGCAACCTTCTTCATTTTATTTTGATGGTGAATTATATACAAATAAATATGATTTTGAAGTATTATGTGGTTTAGTTCGTTTAACAGAAAAAAAGGTTAAAAATGAAGATAAAGAGAAAATTAATCAAATTGAATATCATATTTATGATTTTGTGAATACATCAAATCTTGATATGAAATATAAACAAAGATTTGAATTCTTAGAATCATTTTTAACTCAACATTCTTCACTTGAATTAATTAAAAGAGTACCTACTGAAGAGGTTAAAACACTTAATGATATTAAATCAAAACATGATTTATATATTCAAGAAGGTTATGAAGGTATTATGATTCGTGATTCTGAAGGACCATATGAAGTCCAAAAAAGAAGTAAATTTTTACAAAAATATAAAGAATTTATGGAAGAAGAATTTAAGATTATAGGTTTTAGCGAGGGTACTAGTGACGAAAAAGGATGTGTATTATGGAATTGTGAAACAAAGAATGGAAGTACATTTACAGTTAGACCCAAAGGAACAAAAGAATCAAGAATGGAATTATTTGCAAATGGTTCAAAATACATTAATAAACTTTTAACAGTTATTTTTCAAGAATATTCAACTGATGGTATTCCACGTTTTCCAGTAGGTAAAGGTGTTAGGGATATTTATTAAAGAAACAAAAGAAACAAAAGAAATCAACTAAAATTGATATAATTTTTTATAAATTAATTATTTTCAAAAGAAGAAAATAATAATATATATTAGAAGAGAATAAATAAATGAAAAAACAAGTTCAGAAAAATGACTTACTTATGTTTATATCTTATATTATAATCATAATTTTTATCATATATATAATATATATATCATATCGTTATTATAAAACAAAAAAATTTAGTTTTGAATTATTTGCAAATTATAGAAGCGGTATGAATACTTCTGAAGATGTATCTACAAATTTAACTCAAAAAATTGTTAATATTGAAAACAATTTTACTAACACTATGGGTTGCAATGAAAATGATGTTAAATATTGTGCTAAATTAGGAAAAAATGCAATTAAAAATTTTAATTTAGACAATGGTGGTTGTATGTGTAGTGATATGGAAAGTGGTGTTTAAATATTAAACATTTGATATTAAATTTATATCATTTTTTTTATTTTCAATTGTATAATATACTTTTTCATACTTTTTTATAGCTTCATTTGCGAATTCTTTTGATTTTCTATTTAATTCACTTTTAAATTTCTCTATATAAGTTGTATCTTCATCTCTTATATAATCATTATATTTCTTTTTTATATAATGTTCTGCAACATTTATTATATCAGGATGATAATGAGGTTTTAATATTTTTATTTTTTCAATACCTTCTAATAAATATTTTTTTATTTTTAATATTAAATTTCCATAAATTTTAATATTATCTATTGATACATATTTTTCATCTTCATTTTTAAATATTAATGATGTTTCTTTATCTTCATATAATATATAATTTAAATTTACTGAATTTTTTAATAATTCTCCTAAAGTTTCAATATATAAATTTGATAATACCAAGTCAATATGTTTTTGATCATCTATATGACTAGAATCAAAATTTTCAAAAAATGGTAATAATAAATTTTCTACTGATTCTTTTTTCATATCTTTATCTCCTATATTAATAATAATGTTATTTTGAATATTTTGATTATTCAATATATTTTGATTATTTTGAATATTTTGTATATTATAATTATTTGTTATTGTTGTTTTTTCCTTTTTTTTATCATCTATTTCTACTAATTTTTTAACATTACAATTTCTTAAATGTACATTTAAATTTGATCTTGATGAATAATTTTTTTTACAATAATCACATAAAATATTATATTCTTTATTAGAATTATTTTCACTATTTTCATTATTGCTTTCTTTTTCTTTTATTTCATCTTTTTTTTTATGATTTTCTTCAAATAATTTTTTTATTTCATCTTCATTTTCATATCTCTTTTTTATACTTAAATCATATAATTCTTTACCATAAACATCACAACTTTCATCTTTTTTATTACATATATTTTTTCTTTCTAAATGTTTTTTCATTTCTCCTATTTGTTTAGTTGTATGTTTACATCTATAACATTCATAATAATAATTTTTTAATATTAATTTGCTATTAATATCTGTAGAATTCATTTTTAATTATATCTTTAATATTAATTAAATATTTTTTTAAATAGAATAATTTATAAAATATAAATTTCTTTATAAAGAAATAAAAATCTAAAAAAGAAAATTTATAAAAAAAGCTTCAGCGGATTTTTATAAATTTTTATATTAGTATATATTTCAATTCTAAAAATAATAAAATTTGATCCTAAAAATCATTTTTTTATAAAAATTTCTTTATAAAGAAATCAAAAAGTATAAAAAATAATAAATTTCTTTATAAAGAAATTT
>JACCED010092936.1_pt1 | contig 30405 bp, 31 predicted proteins | sample 7455021 | NCBI WGS metagenome assembly JACCED01 (sample SAMN15323456, study PRJNA562643) | freshwater metagenome | isolation source: river surface water | place: USA:Blue River Watershed | collected 2017-08-19 | reverse complement strand
CTATCTAAATTATCTAACCAAACTTTTAAATTATGGACACGTTTTTCGATATTAGAATCGATACGTTTCATTTGTTCAATACCCAAAACCGCATTTAATTCTGTACTTCTCATATTAAAACCTGGTACCGAAAAAGTAAACAACGGATTTAGTGTTGGATAATTTTTTTGATATGTTTCTTGTAGTTCTTTTGATGCTTCTCTTGTCATTCCATGTGAACGGAATAAACGAGATAAATCATATAATTTATCATCGTTTACACATACCATACCACCCTCAATTGTTGTGATATGATGTCCAAAATAAAACGAAAATATTGATATATCACCAAACGAACCAACCTTTTGACCTTTAAATGTGGCACCATGTGCTTCACAACAATCCTCAATTAAAAGAAGGTTATTTTCTTTAGCGATTTTAATTATTTCTTCATTAATTGCGTTGAATCCTAAACAATGGACTATCACAATCGCTTTAGTTTCTGGTGTGATGGCTTTTTTAATATTTTCAGCGGTGATTGATAGGTTAGTCATTGAGATATCAACGAACCTAACTGTCATCCCTAATTGAAGTGCTGATGATACATCAGAAACCCAACCTAATGGTGGAACAATAATTTCTCCAACACCTCTTAATTCTTTCACCATAGCCATGGAAATAAAATTTCCTGAACTACCCGAATTCACCATGGTACTGTGTTTAACACCTAACCATTTAGACCAAATTTGTTCAAATTCTTTAACTCTTTCACCATTTGTTAATCGTTGATTTGATAATATAAAATCAGATAACACCTGTCTATCAGAAGGTGTTATATTGTCATTGATTAATGGCCATTTATATGTAGTACCCATAGACCATAATATAACAAAAAAAAATGTTAAATCAAAGATTCTCTAAAGATTTTTCAAGTATGTAACTTAGTTGTTGTGTGGTTAATTTAATTGGGTTATGTAAACCTATAGGGGTGGGATAAAACACGTCCTCGACACTAAATCTCATTGCGGTTTCAATATTAGGTGTGTTGTATTTTTTAAGATGTTTAACAAAGAAAATATCTTCCCAATCTGGTTGGTTGTCGGTATGATTTTTTGATATTTCTAACATCACCTCCTTAGTTCTTAAGGATAAACCTCCGTTTCCAATGAATGAATTTTCTTTAGGTTTAGTCCATGGTGCACCAATATAATCATATGATAAAAAATCATCAATTCCATTTCTGAGTAGTAAACTATCGGTTTGAAACATTAATATTTTTTCACCGACAACTGATTCCCAAAATTTTACATCTTTAACGAAATTGTTATATTCTATTTTTGTGAAGTTTTCTATGTCGATTTTTGTGTAGACAACATTTTCAATATCTTTAGTTATGTATTTTACATATTCCTCATTGTTTTTACCATGTAAAATCTGTAACCCCCACTTTATATCCGAAGTACTATTGTTTAAAAAATAAAGATGATTTAAAATCCTGTTATAAAAGTTTCCATCTATTCTAGGTTCAACGATTACCGCATAATGTTTAGTTTCTAATGGTAATTTAAACTCATAATCGTTTATTTTCAATAAAAACCTTTCAATGTAATTGGAAATTAGATAATCATGTTCGGTCATAACATATCTTTAATTTGATTATATATGTGGTCTCCAATTATTCGGTATCCGAGTAAGTTTGGATGGTAGTCCCCTTCATAAAAATTCTTTTCATCATTCCACACACTTCTACTACCGTATTCCCAAACACTTATATTATTTTTTATTTCACATTCCCTTAAAAGGTTAGAAAGTGTTGTGTCCGGATTAATGAAATATGGTGGTAAAGTTTTAGTATTAAATTCCTCATCTTTAAATGTTGGATAAAAAGAATTGAAATAAAAGTGAGTAATCCCTTCTAATGTTTTTTCCATTAGTTCATACATTTCAATTACAGTATAGACGTTTTTTGTTGCATAACGATATGGGTATGAAAACATAACAATTACAATATCATCCTTTTCAATGAATCCCGATTCTACGGAATTAATAACATCTTTAAGAATGTATTCATTACCATATCCACAAACTCCCATGTTAATATATTCACAGTTGAATTTTGTTGCAACCCATCTTGGCCAAGAATTTTGGTCTCTTAGTCTTTGTATAAATTCTTCAGGAAATGGTTCTTCTTTATATTTTATATTTTTTTCGACACCATGTCCTGCGGTCCAACTATCACCGAAGGCAACTATCCTCATATTAATTTTTTAAATTCAATAAAATTAGAGATATAATTATAAAAATGTTCACATTGTGATTTATGTCCAAATTCACCAAAGTGACCATCATTAACTTCACCATTTGTCTCCTCAATAATTTTCGCAATTAATTTATCCTCGGTGTTTACTAAGTTACCAATTTCACCTAACAAATCTAAATCTTCATTAAATTTTACTTTTTTTGGTAGGATGAATCGGTGGTCCCAACTATATTTCTCCATTAAATATTTTGTGGTGTTAACATCACTAGTCCAATGAAAGATGTGTGCACCAATATTATTTGTAAATAAATTAAAAAAATAAATCCATTTAATTAATTCTTCATTCCATATTGGATTGGTTCGATTAACAAATATTTGATTTATCGAATTGATGTCCACATCAACACCCGGAAAGTAATTAACGGCTGGTAATATTTGATTAAATACGTTTTCTTCCATATTAACTAATTGGAATCTACTCATCTGTGTCCATCCAAAAATCAATATGTCTTCTTTTTTTATTTCAGAAGCCACTTCTAAAAATTGATTTAGTATTAGATAATTACTAGACCCCCCAACACCTCGATTGATGAGGTTATACCCAATTTTTTCAGATAGTAGTGTTGGCCAAATTTTTGGTAAATTACCCCCTCTCCATTTTTTATACAGGTCGTAATTACTTTGTAAATCGGGATTGTCAATAGGATAATACGGTGCAGTAAAACTACATCCAAATGTCCATAATGTTCTCATTATCTATTAGTTATATTTGTCAAATTACTAAAAAACATGTAATCTCTTTTTATTTTTAAAATATCTAAAACCCTTTGTTTGTTGGCTTCTAATCTTTCATAGTTATTTTGATAGAACTCTATTACCTTATCTTTATTTTGATATAATCTTTTTATTTCTTTATAAATTAAAAAGAATCTTTGCGTATCGTTCATTTTATCATCATAGTTATGGTCTATAATATCTTCAAAAAAGTCAAACCCATATCTTTGTTTCATTATTGAGATGTGATGTGGGGACGCCACAATTATCGGTAACTGATAAAAGAAAAAGGGTCTAAATGATTTTTCGGTTATTTGTACCACGTTTGGACTTTCTGAAAACAATGATTCGGTTACAATATTAATATAGGACTCCTCAAACGTTTTATTTTTTTCGGGTATTTGTTGCCAATATGGTAGTGATTCCCTATTAATTTCACTCAATGGTTTAAACCATCCTTCATCTCCTTCATAGTCACTTGTTTTAAGTTTAATTTCGTTAAAGTATTGTACTTCTTCATCTAAAATGTCTAAACAATTATCATCGAGTATTGAATGGTAAAAGTTTCCAATTGGGAAATTATAGTACGGTGGGACTAATGACCAGTTTACATCTTTTTCCAAAATTCCACTTTTCTTCAATAACATCAACATTGCATATCTATGTGGTTTAGGTGATTTATTATGACAAAGAAAAAATTTACCCTCTTTTTCTTTTTTATATGTCGACCCAATTCTCTCCAATACTTTAGTCGATGAGCTTGGTATGAATTCTAACCCATGTTCTTTTACTTTAAAGTCACCATGTATTTTTTTTAACCAATCAATCTTAGCGTTATTATTTACTATGTACAATTTTTCTAAATCGATACCCAAACTTTTAATGTACTTTACCGTTAGTTCATAACCCCTTTCAGTATCACACTCATGTTCAGTCATAAAAATTAAAAAGAAATTGTTTCTTTCTTTAAGGTACTTTATAACGATGTCACTTAACGGTCTTTCACCGTTTAATAGTGCAGGTATTTCTTCTCCGAATATTGGTGTGTCAATGAAAAGACGAGTCAACTCGATTTTAAAGTGGTTGATGACATAATAAAAATTTTCATCTGGTCGTTCCTCGACCTCACTCATTTTACATCTTTTTGTTGTGAATTTTTCATGTTCCTCAATGACATTTTCTAAATCGGCATATGCCAATCCCCTATCAAGATAGTGATTTATTAATTGATATCCGTCCCAAAATGTACCTTCACCGTATATGTTAACACAATTTGGTTTTGGTAATTCTTGACCGTCTTCCCAATTATCGTAAGCTAAGTTTAATATTTTCATAATATCTTTTTGAATATTTCATTAATGAATCCATATGATTTATTAAGAAACTCTTTGTTATTTATTAAATCGTTATTTATATATATTTCCTTTAATTTTTTAGGGACATATATATCATTATTGATTATTTCTAATGCGACTTTTTTATTATATAGTATTTTTTCTCTTAAAGAATCGTACACAATATTTAAATCTTTACCCTCTAAGTTTTTTATATTTTTAATCACACCATCAACTCTTTTTTCTAATGAATCTTCCACATCGAAACTATAATCAAATATTTCGTCATATAATTTAAATCCATATTTTTTTAAAATTGTGTTTTGATTTTTTGATGCGACACATAAAAATGGCTGCTCAATCAATATAGGTTTAAAAGTTTTTTCTGTTATAAATTCACAATCAGTTGTTGATTCTGTCACCAAAAATAAAAATGACTCATTATTTAAAAGAAAGTCTGTTCTATCGTCATTACTTTTTTCTGTGGTTTTAAACTCATCAATTTTTATTATTTTTTCATTCCAATGATTGAATAAATAACCACAAGACCACACATCATCACTTAATTCACACCAAGAAACTTTACCCTTATCTAATAATCCACTTTCAAATAATTTATCCATTATCATACATCTATGGTAATGTGGTTTATTGTTAAAACAAACAAATAAATTATTAAATTTTGTATCAATTTTAATTTCATCAATATTATCTGAATAATATGGATGTAACAAATAATATGTGAAGTGTAATAAAAACGTCGGCCAAAATAAAAATTTAATATTTTTAAAATTTTCCGTTTCTTTATAATAATAAACATCTTCAAACCCAAATACAATGTAGATGTTTGTACCATTTAATACACAAATATCATCTAAATAATTTAAATCGTAATGTTCTCTACCGCCAGGTAATTCGTACTCACCAGAGGACCAAACCAATACTGTTTTTGGTTTTTTTTCTTTAATTTCGTTTGTTATTTTTTTTAATTCGAAATCAAAATCACTAGCGTTATATATTATAATATCACTACCCATTTATTCTCGTATTTCCGTATTGGATAACCTTGACGTCTGTCCTATCTGTTTTAAATTCCCTCCAAACGTCAAGAATTACACTATTGGTTGGGAATGGGTAGTCATGATGTTTACCAAAATGACCTAAAAGGTACACGGCAGGTTTAGGGTCATCTAAATCAAATTCAACATCTTTACCCATTGATTCGACATAATAACCCACCAAAATAGAAGATGAACCATCAACGTAATGAACATTTGGTTTATAGGATTTACCCAATATTACAATTGGTAGATTATTTCCATTTGAAATCTCTACTAATTTTTTTGCGATATTTTTAGATTGTATTTCCCTTGCGGACATTATGGAATCGAATAAGTCATATCCTAATGACAATTTTTCCGCCATGTATCTTAATGCAATATTGTCTCTCGGATGACATCCCCCACCATCACCCATACCAGCTTTCATATAGGATGGACCCATAATTCTTTTTGTGCTCCTTTCTAATGCACCTGTAACCACATCAACATTTATGTTACCACTTTTCTCTGCAACATCCTGTATTAAATTAACAAGTGCAACTTTTGTTGAAATGAATGTGTTATAGAAAATCTTAATTGATTCCGCCTCATCCCAAGTACCTACTTCATATCTCGTTCCTTCGGTAATGAAACTATTATAAAAATCTAATAGTAATTTAGCGTCACCCGTTAAAGTACCATCTTCAGTACCAATTATTATCATTTCAGGATTGACCATGTCCCATTTAACTGTACCCATAGCAATCAGATATGGGTTGTAAATGAATCTAAAATTACTACACAATTCAATAAATTCACGTCTAATTGTTCCCGGTAAAACTGTTGAAATTAAAACCACTAATTGATTTTTATTTGTGTATTTGTTTACTTCACTTAGAACTTCTTGTACTATTGAATAGTCAAAATCTTTATTTGGGAGATGTGATGTTGGGTATCTGCCGTCATAGTCACAATGATGTGGTGTCGGTACCGCAATAAATATTAATTCTCGATTATCACAAACATCTTTTATACTGTTTACCACGGTAAACTTACATTCAGGTATATTTTTAATGTCATATCCAATTACGTCATGTCCAGCTTCAAACATAACTTCGGCAGCATCTTTACCTAATTTTCCGATTCCTATAAATCCTATTTTCATTAAAAATCTTGGTTTTTATATGAAATATAAGGAAAAATCATCAAAAATAGAAGTATTTGTTACGTTTATTTCAATTTTAAAACTTCTCTATTCGTTGATGGCCATTTTAAAATCGGATGTTGATTTTTAAAATACTTAATTTTTTCTTTTTTATTTTTTAAAAAATTTAATTCAGACTCATAAACTAAATCTTTGTTGGTAATGTAGTCGGTCCACTCTAATGAATTATTATATAGAAATTCATCATTATCATTAACCTCAATGTTAAGATTTTTTAACAAATATTTGGAAAAAAGGTAGTGAATGTATTGTGGTGGGTGGTCGTCTTGATGTATTTTATTTTCATTTTCAAAATAAAATGTTGGTTTGTTTCTAAAATTCAAATATCCGTTATCTATTGAGAAGCTTTCAATGCTACCTATGAAATCGGAATCACATAAGGATTTAATTTCATCGATGATTCCAGATTTAAATGTTTCAACGTATTGGTCGACCAAAATATCGGGAACCGCTCCGGGTTCACCTAACATATCACTAAACCATGGTTCCAACATATAAAACCATTTTACTTTTATATTTTTACTTCTTATAGTTGGTAAAATTGTTGAGATGAATGATAATAGTTCGTATGCCTTTTGTTTTACAGAAAAAAACTCGTTAACATAATTTTCATTGAATATTGGTGTGTTTGTTATTAATCCACCACCAACCCATTCCCCGTCATTTAAAAGTTTATCTTCTCTGGCAAGTGCTGACCATTGTATTGTTACAGTGTCACCCTCAGAAATAATCCCTTTATGTATAAGATAAGATATTTTATGAAATATTGCCTTATTCCCTGAACCGGGGAATCCTAAATTATAATGTGTTTTATAATATGGTGCCAAATAATCCGCATACGTTGGATAACAGAAATTAGTAAAGCTACAACCAAACGTATAAAGATTATTCATTAAATAATGTTATTCTTTTGAAACTCCTTATTCATCATTCTAAATGCATACGGAAATGAATTGGCCGCATTATATCTCAAAACTTCGTAATTATGTTTTAAGACATTTTCCATTTCTTTATACATACCGACTTTATTTTTAACCTTGTCTAATTGATATAGTGTTCTGATAATTTGGTCCATTCTTTTTGTGTCTTCCATGTCATCATAACTTTCATCAAACCAATTTGAAAATGTTTGGTATCCGAGTTCTTTCAACTCCTTTAAACTATGTTTATTACCCATAATAATAAAAGGATGAAAACACGTCATTGGTTTAAAAACTTTCTCACTTAGAAATACCGTTCCCTGTTTGTCTTCATATTGCGCTTCGCTAATTACAGATACCCAAGAATCCAAATGTGGTTTTTCATGTATTCTAACTACATAGTAGTTTGGGTCATGGATTTCATTAGATTCACCATATAAAATAGATGGTAATGTTTTAGAAATTTCTTTAACATAAACCTCATCCATTGATGTTCCACAAAAATATCTACCTCCCGGTTCATTGATTTGATTCATACTTACAAGTCCCTTTTCCAAGAGTTTAGAGTAATATAATTTAGAATAGAACCATATACGATGCTCTCTTGGTTTCTTATTTAAATTATTATATAATTTTATATTATCTAAATTGTAAATTTTATATTGGTAGTGTTCTTCGAATGTCTTCAATGGTGTATTATTCCTTCTCATATCGATTGATTGACAAAAAACGTCAGCTTCAAAATGTGAGTACGGTAACGGGTGCATCAATATCTTCTGTGGATTTTTTTCTAACCACAGTTTATATCTATCCTCCACAATTGAATTTCCGGTAACAAAAAATATCTGATTTGGTGATATACCATAATCGTCACATTCTTTATGAAAAAAATCAAATAACCAATCTTCATGATATCCTTCAAAACTCGAATCTACTAAAAGATATGCCCTTTGGTCTCTCAAATCTTTAAGGTAAACTTCACTTAAAAATTCAAACAAACTTGGTATAGATGGGTCAGCAGAATATTTACCACCTGCCCACATAATTGGGTCATTGTTAACTCCAACAGGGATTACATAATACTTTGGTTTATTTTCAACAGCATAATCAAAAGTACTAAACTCATATGCGTGGTTGAAACTCCTGATAAAGGACATTCTACTATATAACGGTGACATTGTGAATCTTGTAGAACCCGCCTTGTTATCGACCCAATTTTTGATAAAATTTCTGGGTATACTAATATCTTCAAAAACAAAATTCATATTTTTTATTTAATATCGTTCCAAATACTTTTTAATATCTCTACGATTGGTTTTTTATTGTCCGACCAACCATGTCCGTCATAATCGTATTTATTTTTTATTATTTCAACAAATCTATTTCTATTAAATAGACAAACATCATACATCTCTTTTCTGATTTCTATTAGTTCCTCTATTGTTTTAGTTTTAAATTTATTTAGTTCATTAACTATTTTTTCAATTTTTTTGTGGTGGTCAGGTTCTAAATCATAACTCTCATCAATCCATTTATCGAATGTCTTAAAACCCTGTTCTTTTAGATATGATAAAGTACGTAAATTTCCTAATAAAATAAATGGTTGTCCTGCCACAATTGGTTTCCATATTTTTTCAGACATAAACAAAATAGACGTATCAATTAATGTTTCAGTAATTACCGATATAAATGTGGATTCATAGTCAGGAATTTCAATATTAACAGCCCAATTAATGTCTAATGTCCTATCAATTTCTATCGGTGTCATTTTAGATAGGTCTTCATATTCACCATATGGATTAAATTTACCTAAACTAATTTTACCTCTTCCAAATAAATCATTTTTTATTAACTCATTAACTAAATGAACTCGATGCGGTCTTGGGTTTCTGTTATATGAAAGTAAAAGGTATTTCTCATCTTTAGGTTTGAATTTTACAATTTCATCTTTTAGTAATCTATAGTCTACCCAAGAATCAAAAATCGATATGGGGTGGCACTTGAATTTTAAACCTCTTTCTTTCCTCACCTCATCCACCAAAAGATTTCCATGTATGTAGTGAACTCCGTCATCAGGTAAGTTTGATTCTTTTATCCATTTATCAATAACCTCTAAATCATTATTGTAAATATTCATCCCACTATACCCCTCAAATTGGTGTATCATGACGATTTTACAATATCCCTTTCTAACGTCTTCCAAATATTCTTCAGAAATACATTTAAAACCAATTTCTTTATTTTTATTAAAAAATTGATTGTCATATACATTAATAAGGTATAAATGTTTTTTGTTTTTTAGTGAACTTTTTTCAACGTAATTAATATCAGAATTATATTTTGGTGTTATGTTCTCTTTTAAAACATCGTCACCCCACACTCGATTGTTATCTTCTATGTTGAATAGATTCCATACTCCCCACGCCTTTGGGTAATCAAATAATCCAGTCTCTTTAAGATACCAAGATTTCGATGCACCGTTCGGTCTATAATAATCAAAAACACTGTCCCATTCCTCTAATGAACAAATTACTTTATTATCATCCATCAATTCCTTAATACCCTCATCAAATGTTATGTGATTAAATTGGAAATGTGTTTTAAGATGTGAAAAATCTACCTTATATGACCTACTATCTTCGCTCGTTATTAACTTATATTCCAAATTTGGATTAATGACTTGTCTAATCTTTTCGATTAAATCTTTTTTATTAATATTCAATTCATTTTTACCGACATTAATAATTTTACCACTAAAATCACTTTCAATTATACTTTTAAAAACTTTCACACAATCCTTAACGTGTAGATGCGGTCTTTCAGCCAATGGGTCGAAAATCTCAATTTCCTTATTTTCTTTTAAATCTTGTATTAAGTTGTTGATTAATACATCATTACGTTTTAATTTACTGTTACCATACAGTGTTGATAATCTGACAATTTTAAAATTTGGATTGTTCTTTTCTAAAAGAATATTTTCACATGTAACCTTTAATTCTGAATATAATGATGTAACCTGAATATCGGATTCTTCATTTACAACATCATTTCTTTTTCCATAAACACTACAACTACTTGAGAATATCAATCTAACATTCTGATTGGTAATTAAATCAATTGTATTTTTGAATTGTCTTATCGGTTCAATTAATTGTGTGGTCTCTTTCAATTCACCTAATCTTGGGGATGATAGATAAATGATAACGTCTTGTGAGTTTAATAAATCAACATATTGTTCCACATTTTCAATGTCATCCTTTATAATTTTTACATGTTTATTAAGAAATGTGGTGTTACTGTATATAAATTTATCAAATACCGTAACATCGTAATCAATAGTTAACGTATTCGATAATGGTACTCCTAGATAACCCGCACCTCCAATTATTAAAACTCTCATATTATATTAATAAATTTTTCTTTTAATTTTTCGTACCACAATTCAGCTAATTTAACTGATGATTCGTCAGAAATATGAAATGGATTATGACAAGGTACATCGGGTTCATAATAAGACCACGGATTTAATTTATCATTAATCTTAATCACCTTATCACTACATTGTGTAAAGTATTCATCATCAAGTTGTGGTGTTATTAAGTTGAAATCTAAACCTAATGACATTAATTTATAAACCCCTTCAGATATTATCCAAGTATCTTGTTGTCTTTTCCATTGCATATCGTATAGATTTTGGAAATACGACCTAACGGCATCTGATGTCTCTTTACTTAAATGGTGTTTCGATGACACCCATATCTCCTCTTCAAAAATATTCAATATACTTGACAAGGTTTGACTGTACATTGTGGGTTTTATCTCTCTGAATTTATCATGTAATAATGATTGATTCTCAAAACCATCATAAACGATATTATAAAGACCATTTGCAGGTTTAAATTCGTGGTTTGACCACTTATCCCATATATTATCAACACTCAAATCATTGACAGGTATTTCAATTCTATCGGGTGTGGTTGTTCCGATGATAATATGATGTGGTTTATGTTTTATTATTTCGTCAATTTGTAGTCTAATTGATTGGTTACTAATCCCTCCTCTAGCGTAAGTAACAACTTCACAATTTAACATCTTACCCAAAATTTCGGTAAAGTGTTTACCATATGCACCGTTTTTCCTATCGGGTAAATCCGAAGACATAAAACTATCACCACAAATACCCAAAACTTTTTTCATTCTATTCTCTTATCATGTCCGCAGTAACACAGTGAAAAGAACCACCTAATGTTCTTGAATGTCTTATTTTACAATCTAATGTGTCTATGTTATACTTCTTTAATTCTTTAATTAATTCTGTTTGTCTATTATCTAATATAACGGTATTTTCATCTACCGATAATAGATTAATCCCAACCCAAACAGATGCTCTTTCAACTTTATGGTAACCAATATCAACCATTGGGGGTGACCATATTTTATCCCAAGATTTTAACATCTCAGGCATATTATTTTCATTTACTCTTGCAGGATTTAATAAACAAAGACCCTCACGAAGTAGAGCAATCGTTGAATCCAAATGAGAGTATGAATACATATTTTCAAGAATATGTACTTTATATTCATTTCCTAATAAGTTTTGTAACCACTTAGCACCTAATTTATTACCAGTATTACTAACTAGTTATAAGATATCATTATTTGACCTTAAAATGTTAGCAGCATCAAATACTGGTTCTCTCTCTGTTAATGTTAATTTATTTAAGTCTGTTCTTTGATATGAATCATCTTTTAACATTGGCTTCGGTGCTGAAACCCAACGTGTTCCTTGATTCATATATTCAATGAATTGGTCTCTAAAACAATACGTCTCAAATTGTCTTGACCTTAATGTCATTGGGGATTCAAGAATTGTGTTTCCAATTACCGTTACAGTGTCTCTTGGACAAAATGTATAATATTGGTCTGACTCCCAAAAACCGTTACTTATTTTATTTGAGGTTTCAATTGTTTGAGGTCGTCTGACCACAACACCACAGTCATTTAAAATTGAAACTAAACTTTCTAAATCTTCTCGTGTTTCTTCGTAAACTTTATCATCAAAATGTCCAATTTCGTTTTTAGGTATTTCGTCTTTATCCGCATAGTTTATTGCGTGTAAGTCTTCTCCGTGTTTTGGCATATTCGCATTGTCAATAGTCCCAACAAACACTTCCTTTAATCTACCCCATTCATTATTAACTGATACCATATCTATATTTTTTTAAAATTGTATTAACCACTAAATCTTGTGAAAGATGTCCATTATGTGATAAATCACGACCTGTAATTTTTGTATCGTCGTCTAATGATAATAACTCAACATTGTTATTAAAAAATTCGGAACCTTCCATATCAAAATCTTCACCCCAAGTCCAATTAAACACGGGAATGTTTAGTGATTTCCATAAATTATTACATAACATAATAGAAAAATTAGAATTTTTAATCTTCTCCCCACCGTCTTCTAAATAACTTTTAAAATACCATTCACCATAAAATTTAGAGTTCTTAGGATATAATTCTGTTGGGTATGTTGCCGAAAATAACTCGACATTTAATTTATTTTGACCTTGGTTAAACATATAAGATGTTCTATGTTTAAACGACCATTGATTTACCACCATACTTGGTAGTTTTTTTGTCTTTAGTAAAAAGTTATGAAGTAAAATAGTGTTGTACATCATGAAGTCGGGTCCAGTTGCTCCCATTCCTAAATTAAAGACATCTTTCCCTAATTCCTTACCTAATTTTGTTGCCCACATATCTTGTTGATACAAACCCACCCCCTCAGTAAAGGAGCAACCCATCACTAAAATGTAGTCATCAGATAATTCCTCAAACTCCTTAGTCCTATATCCCCAAGAATTGTAATTATATTCGATTGGGGTTTCATAATAATACCAACTCGGTCCAAATTTTTCTTTATTTTCAAGATATAATTCTTTACTATCCGTATCCTTAAAAAATACAGTACGATTCGAATGAGATTCATTGAATATGATTGGGCAATCTTTATTTATATTTAAGTGTGACATTATTTGAAAATCTTGAAATCTTTTAAATTGGGATAACTATTGTTATTGTGTGAATCTTCATTCGTATTCGAAATTAAATCCATTAATAGGATTCCTCTAGCTGCATCTTCAGGTGTCATATAGTAATGCCAACCTAATAATTCAATATCATCTTGATTATATGGTACATTTAAATCTCTACCATCGTAACAAACTTTTTTAAACCATTGATAGGCATTATAATCATCACATAAAATCATTCCACCTTTACCAATTGGTAATCTTTTTTTCAATTGGAATGATAGTACCTGAAACCCCCCAACATACATATTTTCTGTCCATCTGCCCGCCGAATCCCACACATTTAATGGTTCTAACTGATATAAACCTGACCACTCTTTTTCAACAAAGTCAACCTCATAACCTGCGTGTTTAATGTACATCGGTACTGAGACGTATGTGTGAGAAGGTATCGTGATTTTTTGTGGTTGGTTGATGTATTTTAAAACTAAAAACAATGCATGTGTACAGGTGTCCACAGCAATTGCATATTTCGAACCACAAAACTTGGCAACTTTGTCTTCAAATAACGAAACAACCTCATGAGGTTGTGTCCAATTATATCCTGATTTTTTTATATCTTCTAATTCAGGTCTAGATAATTCCTTTGGTAGGTTTCCCAGTGGCCATTCCTTGAACATCTTTTAATAATGTTTTTGATTGAAATTTATTGAATAGGTTTTCGTTGAAGTCGTATGACCCAGGTTGACCCCAATTACTATTTAATAATCTAGGTTTAATTTTTGTGTCCCAATCATCGGTAATAAACGACCATGGTTGGTTTCTATAATACATTGCAAACTCACTCCAAGTTGACCTATTTGACCTGATTAAAAATTTACAAAAACTTAATGAGAATAAATCGACAACATTATCAATGACACTACCTCTCTCCATTTGTCTAACATCAATACTTGAGTTAGTTAAGTAATCTTGTATGATTGAAACGAAGTCTTCCTTCGTTAAGATTTTACCCGGATATCTATCGTGATAATATGAATAAAGTTCAAAAGGTAAATCACAACTAATGTAGAATTTCTGATTAGGATTCATTTCAAGTATTTTATCCATGATTGCAAAATACTTTTCATCTCTAAAGAATTTATATCCTTTATGTACCGCAACATTACCCTTTTGTAGTTTTATGAAACCTTCTCTAACATGTTCAGGTAATGATAATACATCATCCTCTTTAAATGATACCCCACTATTTCTTCTAATGTGTATACCGATAACTCCTTTAGTGTTTCTACGAAGAAAATCCTCCACAAAGTGATGTCTTAACTTAATATTTGCTAAAGGTCGATTTTTAATTGTGTGACCAACTAATTTTTTTAATTCTTCATACCCAAAATCTGAATACCAATGTTCATCATCGGATAAATCAAAAACATCTGTTTTAAACATTGATGTTACTTTTTCTCTATCTATTTTTGACGCCAATCTAACAGTTTCTTCTTCAATGTTGAATACTGTTTTAAATCTTAAATTTTGAAATGCATTTTGATGGTATAATCCAAATTCATATTCGAAAAACCTAAATGTGGATGTATTTGGTAGATAGATTAAATCTAATTCAGGCCAATGTATTTTTTGTAGTAAAATTTTGAAATCAAAATTATTTTGTTTTGCAATTTCATAGGCAATTTCCCAATGAAATATTCTATTACAAAAACCTGTATCATTTTCTGACCATCCACCATACGGTTCTAACCATCTTAATGTTTTTGTGTATTCCATTTACTTATTATAGTTTTCCTTATCTGAAATATATTCACCAGATTCGTAATGTGTTATTCTTCCGTCAGTCATTCTAACATCAGGGATGGTGTTATCAATTTCAATTGAATCAAACCATTCTTTTAATTCAGGAAACGTTGCACCAAAATCTTTATTTCTTCTCACATCGTATTGAACATAGAAACTTTTAAAATCGTGGTATTGCATCGACATATCCATTTCAGTTGTGTTATGTCCTCGATTAACAACCTCAATATAATCGATTAACCTTTCGATTTGTGCTCTTTCATGTATTAATAAAAGATGATTACCTTCTTGTTTTTCATACCAAGTTTTTAATTTATGATGTAACATAATTTTCACATCATCAGGTAATGTTAACGGACTCATAAATGCCGGCCATCTCAAGATGTTTAAGTCAACCACCGGTTTATTCCAACCATATCTCGCCTTAAGTTCTAACATATCATCTAAAAATTCAGTGATACTAAACAAACAAAGACTGTTAATTGTCATCATAATAACAACTTGTCTAAAGTTCGCCTCTTCAATGAATGTTACTAAGTTACTTCTCCATTGTTCATATCTTAAACCATCTCTGATATACTCGGCGTGTGCACCATATGATTCGTTACTTGTGTATAAATCAAATTCCTTTACCTCAATCTCCTTTGTGATATTAATTAATCTTTTTAGTGTTGTTTGATTTAAACCTAAATTAGAATTAATTGCAAGTCTCAAATTTGGTGATGGGTGTTCTTTAACGGTTTCCATAAAAGACCAGAAATTTCTACTTTGTGATGGTTCACCACCTGTTACACGTATCTCCATTAATTTTTGAGATAGTTCTGGCCACCATTTAAGAAACGCGTCCACATAAGGATTATTTTCGTTATATTTGCCAAATATTTCTGACCATGAACCATCAGCATAATATGCCCCCGCACTTGATGTTTTGAATTTTTGGTATGGACCATTATTTCTAATGTCTTTACCCCAAGTTGTACTATAACCCGCGTTACAATATGAACAAGCAAAATTACATGTTCTATCAAATGACACCTCAATAGTTCTTGGTGTGATGTCAGCATCCCACGGCAAGTCTTTTAGTTCTGCAATTTCTTTTTCATCATATATTTGACTCTTGAAAACCCTGTCAGATACGTTATCTCTTCCAATGTCTTCAATTTTCCAACAGTATGAACACTCAGCAGGTTTGGTACCCTCAAGCATCATTTTTCTAATTTCTTTTTTGAATTTAGTGTTATGTAATGCTGCAGGATTTGTTTTTATTTCCTCCACATCAATTGGGTGTGGTAGTGGTAGGTGACAAGAGTTTGTGAATCCGTGACCTAAGTGTAAACTAACATTTAACCACTTAGCGGCACAGAAACTACAACTAACTGAGTTTAAATTTTTATCTCTCCAATTTACTAATTCTTTTGACATTTTTGTTTTTTTAAAATATACGTTATTTTTTTGATATTACAAAACAAATTCACTTGGTACTTTTTCCAAAAAATTTGTGTTTTTAGACTCATCATATACGATTCCGATGTTATTTATGGTTTGGAAATCATATAAACAAAGGATATTGTTATAGTAGTTTTTATTTATTAAATCACCATTTTTAGTTTCATGTAAATCTCTAATTTTTTCAATATCTGTAACATTTTTTAATATTGAGAAGAAATCATATTCAACTTCACAATAATACCTATGTTTTTTCTCCTTTGATTGTGGACTAGCACATCCTAAAAAGAAACCCGGTATTTTATAGTCTTCGACAAATTCACCATCAAGTTCCATTCTGTTAATTTCCTCGAAGTTTTTATACGCGACTAATGATTTACCATCCCTAATAATTGTAATGGTAACACCCTTCTCTATATCATCAACATTAACATCTTTAATGTGAAAATATTTAAACTCATCGTTACCATTAACCGTAACCCAATACTCGAAAGCCGTTGACTGTGTTGTTGTGTTATACGAAAGGCCCATTTGCTTTCCAGGTTTACCGTAAACCATCGATATTTCATCCTTTTCGAATGTGTTCTCAATTCTAAATGTTGCACTTATTACAAATGATTCATTATGTAAAAAATCTGAAAAATCATCATTGTTGTGTTTGTTAAACTCAGTAACATACTGATTATCATTATGTGACGATAAGTCCCAATTAAATTTTATCCAATATGGTTCTCTATAATTTATTCTCATTTTCTATTTTTTTAATGAAATCGTTAAGTTCAGGATAATATTCTAAGCAGTTCATTTGTCTACGTTCCTCATATTGTCGAATGAATTTAACAAAATCAACTTTTTCAGTGTAGAATGTAACATTATCGTCATCCCCATCACTATTAAAAATGTCCTTTATTCTTGTTATTTTTTCAATTTCTTTATGTGAGAAACCAACATCATCCATACTCTCAGCCTCGAATGAATTAAGACTTCTATATGTTGAATTGAATTTCATGTATTTTTCACATCTGTTAAAGTATTCAGGATTTAAAAAACCTTTAAGTAATCTAAAGCTTAGAAATTGTGGGTATCTTAAATAAGATGTGTCTAAAATAATTGCGGAATTCCAAAATCTTCTTCTGTTAAAGTGTTTAATTTTAAATTCATGAATTTTCTTAATCAATTTCTCATAAGAAAAAATACTAAAGATGTTGAAGGTGGACATTACCACAATGGTAACTCTATCTAAAACTGTCAAAATTTTATCAATGTTCGAAAGTAATTTTTCGAAATCTAAACCATGTCTAACATATTCCGCTTGTTTTCCGTATGCATCACAAGATGTAAAAATTATCACTTCTTTAACCCTTTCTTCTTTGATAATCTTATCCAATTTTAAAATCAAATCATCAATCAAATCATCGGTAACACCTAAATTAGTGTTTATTGATAATTTTAAATTTTTGTTTGGTTTTTCATGGTTAATGATAAAATCCAAAACACCCCAAGTATCTTTAGAAAGTAATGGTTCTCCACCTGTTATTCTGAATGTGTCTAAACTAACATATAATTCAGGAAACCACTTCCAAAATGCCTCAACATAAGGATTCTTTTCGGTTTGTTTGTATGGTTTTACATTGTTTAATTTCCAACTTTCCGTTGAATTGTAATTGAATGATAAATCATACCCACCGAACTTATTTATTTCTTCGACCCACTTTGTGGAGTAGTCTGGACCACAATATGCACATTTAAAGTTACAAGTATTAGAGAAGTTTACCTCCACATACTTTGGGTTATAATCATCTCTCCATTCTAACTTTACAATCTCATTAAAGTATGGGTCAGACCATGGTTCTGAGGATTTAAAAACCCTGTCGGAAAATGAATTTGAATTATCTTCAACATTCCAACAGTAATTACATTCTGAAGGTCTCTCACCCTCTAACATTTCCTTTCTTGCGTATTTTTTAACATTACTATTATGTAATGCGGTCGGGTTTCTCTTTAATTCCTCTAATGGGACTTTGTGTGGTGCTGGATGGTGACAAGAGTGTGTTGTACCATTGTGTAAGTGCATTGTAACTTGAGTCCATTTAGCCAAACAGAATCCACAACCAACACCATTTAATTTTTCTTTAACATCATTAAAGTCTATCGTCTTTTCAAAACTTTCAACATCTACGTTTTTAAACATTGACATGTCCCCATTTTGGTCTTCATCAAAACAAACAATAGGTTCATGGTAAAAAATATTACCGTAAAACTTCTTAACGTCATTAATTTTCATTTCACTATCGAAAATACTAAAATGATTCATTTCCATTTCAACAAAATGGCTGTGTTTGTGTTTTACTGAGGAAGGATTATGACAACCAATGTAAATTGGTTTATTTTCATACTCGTTAATTAGTTTGAAGTCTTTTTTAATTGTGTCCATTAATCTAAAATTGTGATAAATTTTAAATTCATCTTTTTTAGAATTATATGACAACGTAATTATAACACCCTTTTGTAAATCTTCATCTGTTAAAGGATAATTTTTATGACAATTAAACTTCTCTTCTTTCTTTTTAATTTCTGTCCAATACTCAAACACAAATGTATCAACCTCATAATCATAACTCAAACCAAAGTTCTTACCGGGTATACCGATAAAGCCAATTTTTTGGTCTTTTTTGAAATTTTTTAACACCTTAAATTGAATAGTTAAAGTGAAATCTTTTTCGAAAATTAGATTCGACCCGTTTTCAATTTGAATTGGTTGTTTATAATTTATTTTCATTTCATTTTTACATTTATGAATCTAGTATTTGGATATAGACTTTCGTTAATGTTCACTAACTCTGTGACGTCTAATATCTTATTATATCCTTCATCTTTATAGTTAATTTTTCTTTGTTGCATCTCTGTAACAAATCTTTTTTCGTTTCTCGCTGTTGTCTCCCCTTTAGCCCATTTACCATTCACAAACCCTTCGTCAACATGGAACAGACATTCAAAAGCACCTTCTCTACGATATGGTAAAACATTTTCGACAACTTCTATTTCATCTTCGATAAAGGTAACGTTATTATTGTTGATTTCAAAATCATTTATTAAGTCCTTAGTTGACTTATTGAAGTCGTAATGTAATATTAAATCATTCTTTCCATCGAAGACATCGTTAATGTTGTTTATGAATTTATTATAAATTTTAACTTCTGCAATTTTACCTTTAAGGTACGTATTTGAGTGGTTACAAAATCCAAGAAGAAATGGTTTTATCGCATCATGTGGTTTTAATCCTCCCTCGATGTGTAATGGTAAATGTTCTTTAATGCCGTTTACATTGAAGTTTAATTCATCATTAACATAAAGGTACGCGTCATTAGTTTCACTATTAAATGATAGTGTTAACCAAGTCCATTGATTCTCAAATCTTTTTCCGTAATTATAGTGGTGTTGACTGTTTCTGTCGAACAATACACATGTAACCGCTCTCGAATTGTTAAATGACAATCCCCATGTCCAACTACCACTTTTTCTCAATAGTGGGTATTCAATGAATTTCTTTTCTTCGTCACCAACTAACCATATTGGAACTTTATTCGGTTGTTGGTCTGCGTTAAATAATATTGAAATGGTATGGTCATTATGTAAACAAGAACTAATTTCTCTGTTTGTCGGTAACGATAGATACGAATTTTCCCCATTGAAGTCTGCAACGGTTCTTTTTTCGTATGATTTAAAAAGTCTACCAGTTGTCATTCCTTCAAAATACGCTCTCCAAAATAAATCATCGTCTTCCTGACCCCAATCCCAATATTCATTAGAGTACCCGTTTGTTTTTTCAACTTGTTCTTTATTAAATAAAACCACTCCACCAAAATATTGGTCGTACCCCAAACCGAAATCATACTTTGAGAGTTTTGTTGCAATATGTATCGGAGTCTCTTCAGGATAAGAGTAATCACAATCAGAAGTTCTTGGTACCATGTCCACATCGTGCCAAGCAATGTAATCACAACCATCCTCAAACGCATGATACGCTGCAATATTTTTCATTGCACCTCTATTAAAAAGTTTATCGTCTACTTGATGACCAACATAAAATTTATGGTCTATCCCTTTTGAATTAAGATATTTTGTAAGTCTTGGGATTAACTCATCGATGTGACTCTTTCTATTACGATAAGGGATACATATACCTAACTTATGTTTCATTATATTCCTACATTTATATGTGTTATGTTCTTTTCGGTTGTTAAACCATATTCGATAAATTCTAATGTACTTAAACCATCATTCTTTATCAGTTCATCATTTTTATAGACTTCATTGTGGAATCTAAGTTGATTCCATCTGGTTGCCTGGTATTTCCATTTATTTTCAAAAAATCCATTTTCCTCATGTGGTAATGAACTAAAAACAGATTCTCTTCTATGTGGTATTTTTACTTCAACAAATTCATCGAATTCATGTTCAACAATCTCACAATTTTTTATTTCTCCATGATTATTATTACCTGACAGGTCAAATAATTTGTAATCTTTTATGAATTTTGCATCATAATACAATTCAATTAAATGGGCCGATTGATAATTCCCAAAATTTTGGGATAACCCTCGATATTTGTTATTTGATATTTCAAAAATCTCATTCTCACTTAAAACTTCATTATACACAATAAAACTATCAATATGTCCTTTAAAATATTTTTCACTATTTTCTCTACCCGGATGACCTACTCCTAAATAAAAAAACGGTTCCTTATTATAATTGTGTAGTTTTATGTTATACGTTGTTTCACCAATGAAATAACCATCTTGATAAACTTTGATTAACTTTTCAAACGTATCGATTGTAACAGTAATATTAGTTTTATAACTCTTCTTGATGTTTGAATTAACAAAAACCACGTTTTTATTCACATCAAATGCACAAAAATTATATCTTGAAAATGAGTTATAGGAGATGGCAAAATCATAACCTGGTATAGTAAAAACGTTAAAGTCATCACTGTCTTTGGTGTGGTCACAGGTAAGTGGGTCCGAATAAAAAGATATGAAAAATGTATGATTGTGATTTAGGTTAAAAACATTATTACCCTTCACATATGCATTATGACCATTAAATTTAAGTGACGTCCCGTATCTACCTAAGTTTTTAAGTTGTATGGTATCTAAATTAATACCACCTTTTATTGAACGGTGTAATAAATCTGTGTCTTCGTAACCCCATCCCCAATATTTGTTAGAATATCCATCAATCTTCTCAAATTCTTCAATTGAGAAAAGTGTAACTCCCCCAAAATATTCGTCAAAAATTTCTCTTGGAGTTTCATTTAAACCCGTTTTGAATCCGGTAGCTAAATGTATTGGGTATTCAGAATAGGAATAATCAACATGGATTGGTATCATGTCGACATCATGAAATACCACATAATCACATTTCAATTTTTTAGCATACTTAAACCCTATGTTTAATAACATACCTCGATTGAATTGTTTTGCATCATCCTGATGAACAATTATTATCTCGAAAGGTATTCCTGTCCTTTCAAGATATCTGGTGATTAATCTTTTAAATTTTTTTAATTGTTCATCACGATTCCTATATGGTACTATTATTCCTAATTTCTTGTCAATCATTTTTTCTTGGTACTTTGTTTCTGTTCCTCACTATTTTCAGGTGTCTCACCTTTTACAATTTTAGTATGAAACTCCGCCAAATAATATTGTATTCTTTGACTCCATTCATCTTTATCAATCTCTTCAAACCAAATCGTAAGTGCATCTAAAGAATTGGCAATTTTTTCCAATGACTTGATTTTTCTAATCTCAAGTTCCAATAATTGTTTTTCTTTTTCTTCTTGTGTCATATCGATACTATTTTTTTAATTAATTTATTCCATTGTTTATATTCACTAAAATTAGGTTTACCATTTTGTTCAAACATAAATTCAGGTTCACCTAAGTTAATTCTATTTTTTGTTTTTGATATTTCTTTATACATCTTTCTATATTCTTCAGAAAATGCATATTCTTGATTGATGTTAGCCACCGATTTAAGTCTTTCAATACTCGATTTATCCCATTTAAAATGGTGTACTTGTACTGAATGTGATTCAATCGGTGCGATTAATGGGTGATTCCAACCTTGCCATCTCCAAGTCGTGTATCCATCTATTTTTGCATAGTGTTGACCAGATGTTATTTCAACATGTCCCTTCATTACACAAATTTTATTTGGACAAGCATTACTCATAGGATATCTAAAAAATCCCATATTTGGAAATTGTTCAAAAATATTTTGATTTGTTTTTAACTCTGAGAATTCCCCGTTTTCACCAATTCTATCTATAAATCCGCCTCTCATTAATTGCCAACCATTTTTGTCACAATCTTCAATACATTTCTTTAGGTTGTCATTTGGGTAAAGATGAAATTCATCAATATCGGAAATGACCCACCAATGATTCGGTTCTTTTTTTGTTACGTAATTATATAACATTGTAACCCTTTCCCAATCAAAAACTCTATCATAGTGTGTTTTTACAATTTTAACGTTTTTGTAATTTTTTACAATCTCGTTAACCTCATCATGTAATTTTGGATTGTTATCCGTATTGTAAACGACATAACAAATCTCATCAACATAGTTAGAATAATGTTCGATGTGGTGTGTTAATAAATTCGTTCCGTGACCAATAACTGTTAAGGACCTAATCATTTCTTTTTGTTAATAATCGTAATACCACTTGAGGATGGTTTTGTTGAAAAGATACGAAAATTAAACAAATTAATCAAGTTCCACTCGGGATTTTCTTGTAGTTCTTTAATGAATATTGATGGTCCATCGAATCGGTGATAATCTTTTTTTGCGTCTTCAGAAATGATAAGACTTTCTTCGTATTCACCGTCTGTGTCGTGTATAACAATTATACCGTTATCATTTAGTATTTGTGAGTATAGGTCAAAATCCTTTTTTACTCCTTCATATGAATGGTCTCCATCGATAAAAAGGAAATCGATTTTAATGTCTTGGGGGATAAAAAAATTATAGAAGGCATTTTCAGATGTGTCTTTAATAAATCTTGGGTGAAAGTGTTTTCTAAAGAACGACTCTTCATTTTCTAAGTCATTCGGTCCACCGATACCATTACAAGCATCTACCAAATATGTTGCACCGATATCTCCCCAATTTAAATCGGGATTACCTTCAAATATTTTTTGTTTGTGTAAATCTAATCTGGCCTGTGTTATGATTCTCGGTATGAACCCACCACCTGTACCGATACACACACAATTTTTAGCTCTCATATGTTGAATCAACGAATACACTAACAAACCATCTCCCATGTGTTCGTTTGTTGCTCCGTGTGTCCATCTATATGGTACAGGTATTTCACCGTTATTGGTGATAAAATAGTTTATATAATCTTCATTTAATATCATCTCATCCAATTTGGCCAAAAACTTGGTTTTGTATGTCTTTTACTTATTCCTATTATATTATCTTTTATAATATCATGTAATTCATCATCTCTCACTATTGGTGTATTTGATAATGTGGAACTTGTTTGTATCGAAATACCTTCTCCAGGTCCTAAAACATTTTTATTGTATGGAATATCACAATTTTCTTTAACGATTTGTAATTTTTCATATTCTAAAAAGAATTTGTCTTGGTTAAATTTTGTCTTATTAAAAATAAGAAAATATTCCCATATTGTTTCATTTTCATCAAAATTTTTTAAAACTGATTTTGAGTAGGAGTGATATTCCCTCCACTCATCCTGTTTCATATTAATTTCTTTGATGTATTTCTTATTTGTTGGGTGAGATTCTAAGGTCTCGATATATGAAATACCTTCTTTAAAATTATAATTTTTTATTTTTTCAAATACTTTAAAATCTTTAATATCGGTATCAGCGTCAATTATAATTGCAACATCATTTTCATCTAATATATGTTTTACTAACACAATTTTATCATGATATGATTTTATGTTTCTTTTATATGGTATAACAGTTAAGTAAAAAGATGTGTATTTTTTTTCAAAGAATTCTACATTATCAGTTAAAATGTATGTCTTAAAATTATAATCAAATAGATTATTTATTTTATTTACAGTACCCTTAAAATAATGTTCGTCACCAAAACAAAATATCCCCACACCAATTTTTTTCATATTAAAATGCATATGTACCTAAATGTTTTATATCCATACTTAATATCGTATCAATATAAACACTATATCCATTATTTCTTAATTTTTCAAGTAAATTAAAATCCTCACCATACCAATCTTTTGTGTCTTCTTTATATATAAATTCGAAGTATGGTTTTTTTAATTTTTTAAAAACATTTGTCTTCATTAAAAGACAACCCATACCGACCCCTTCAACCTTTACCAAATCTTCTTGTGGTTTCATTGGTACCCAACTATCCCAATCTTTTACATTAGTATATGCTACCGGTTTTTGTGGTATACATCTTTTCATATAGTTACATCCAACAATATCTTTTTTGTGATTCAATAACCTCAATGCAGTTGTTGAAGGAAAAACCATATCACTATCTAACCATAAAACATAATCTGATTTTATTTCTTTCGCTTGTTCTATCAATTTTTCTCTTTGGTTTAATAGAATGGTACTTGAATCGAAAAAAACATATACGTCAATTCCCGATTCTGATGTTGTCTTTATTAATTGGGTTAAGGAATAGGTGAATTGTGAATGAACCAAATCTTTGGTTGGTACTAAAATTGAAAGTTTTATTGGTTTTCCACTCCATAATGACCCCTCGTAAAGTGATTTTCTCATAATCCAGGTGTTTCGTTTGATGATTTATCGTTCTGACTAGTTACAGATTCCGCCAAATTCATTAGTTCTTGAATTCTTTTGGTTAATAACTGATAATCTTTTAATGGTATTTGACTAATAGTTCCGTAAGTTTCTTTTGTAAATGTACCTGAAGTTACTAATTCAATAGCACCTCTTCGAGCCCACTTTTCAATAAAACAAATACGTGAAATGTTCTCATCGTTATTGAGTAACCCGTTTATCACGTCCTCATCATATGAATTAAGAATTGTTTTCATTATTCTTAACTCGTCTTTTAGATTTTTTGAAAAGATTGAAACAAGTTTTAACCACCTTAAACGACGAATAAATTTGATAAGTATGTCCTTATCATAATTTAATCCGTTCCATTTAACATGATACTGTTCATATTGTGACGGAAATGATTTATACCTCAAATTCATTGAGATAATATACGAAAAAAAATCGTAAGAAGGAAGAATTAAACGTAATCGTTTGGTGTGGATAAACCTCCAAAATCTGAAGATTCTTGGGTTTGTGAACCTGAAGTAATACTAGCAATTACTGTGGATGACCTGTTACGACCAACCCCTAAACTTGAGTTAAGACCAATATTTGTATTAGCAGCGTTACCTGACCCTGTAATAAGACCTAAGGCTGCCGCTACTTTTCCCATACTAATTTCCGTTCCTGTTGCTGGTATTAAACCCATTATATTAAACTAGTTTTTATATAAATACCTGTAAAATCAGTTTATTTTTATTTAAAAAGTAATAATAAATTATGATAAATTAAATCTTCTTTTATAACCCCTATAATTTTGTTGAATTTCATCGACATTTAATTGTCGTTGATAATGTCTCGCAACTGGAATGTAAGCTGCTGATGAGTATGACCTATCATTTCTACACCCAATCCACATTTTAGAATCCGAACCACCATTATACGACCCTCTAGTTGTGTCACTATGCCATAAACTTCCATTTATGTGGATATTTGTTGTTCCATTATTAAATTGCCACACAATGTGATTATAAACAGATGGATTAAATGAAATATTGGAACTATTAGTGTTACCCCAACCAGATGATGTGTTTGTTATTCTATAATGAAAATATGTGTTATTATATAGTGCCAATAGGTATTGATACCCACTATCACCCGAACCCGTAGCCCCTTCCGCCCATACGATTCCTTGATATGTCCCCGTGTTACTATTCCATTTAATTATAAATTCCCAAGTCCAATTATTTGTGTAGAATATACCATTTTTTGAAATTGAGATTCCGTCACTAGACCCATCAAAAACCATTTCACTGTTACTGTCGAAACTTGAATTGGTTAAATCAATTGTGGTTGTACGTTTACTATCTAATAATCCATTAGTATTTGACCTACTTCCACTAACATATTTTGTTGCTCTATTTTTTTGTTCTATTTGAATATTTGCTATATCATATCTATATGGTCCGCCGGGGTTAAACCAATATGATATTGCCGCACTATTAGGTGAATTCCAAGTATAACTAAATCTTTTCCATTCACCTACAGCACCCAAGGTTGCACTCATGGAATACGCGGTTGCAGATGTTTGTCCATATGTATAGTGATAATAATTTATACTTTGTCCAACAGCAGCACTGTCGACCGCCCTACCCCAAAAGGAACAAGTAACATCTTGATTTGGTGTAAAACTAGCATCAACACCGTAGGCCATATGGTCACTCACACCATCAGCTCTGTGTACATGTTGTCTAATACAATCACTTTTTTCACCAGTTAATGGATTTGTAAATCCGTTTGTGATAATTTCTTTAACTAAACCTGAATTTGGTAAGTGTGGTGGTCCCCACCACATAGTTGGGAAACTGGTGCTATTAATACTAACTCTTACGTCATTGGCAAAATCGTCATAAACTTTAAATGTACCCGTAGACGGGTTGATGTATCCTTGTGAACCGTCTTGTGAACTGTTATATGAATGCACAGAGAATGTTGTATTTGATAATTTTTTAATTAAATAATTAACTCCTGCGGTTAATCCTCCTCCTGTTGTTTGGGGTGTTACAACGTCGTAACTTCTTAATGGGTGATTACCTGATGTTGTAACTATGTTACCAGAAACATTAGATATGGTGCCAATGCTAAAATATTGTGCACCATTATATTGGTTGGTATTATAAGTCCCCCAACCATTGCCAATTTTTGGTGTTGTGTTTGTTTCTCCTCCTGATAATAAATTAGTAGTGGGTTCGCCGACATAAAATCTATGACTACCCACATCGTAACCAAAAACCAAATTAGTATTTACTAAACCCGTACCTCCAAGTGATGCCATATGTTTAAATAATTGGTTTATTTGTTATCACATAAACCTCATTTTCAGTTTCATGAATTCTAATTAAACTCAATGATGTATATGTATTATTTATTGTCTCTCTAATATTTTCAATTGTTATAGGTTCTTCACTGCCATTGAAAAACCATTCATCGTTTATTTTAATACCAACCAATTTTTTAAATATAATATTTTCCATAAATTATATACCAAATCTTCTTTTAGTTGAATTGAATGTTTGTGTTATTTCTGTGGATGTTAGTACTCTATTATAAACAATTAAATTACCGATTTGACAGTCGGAATATTGGTCATATTGGTTATTAAGATTCCAACCGTTTGGTCCTGCCGAACCGTTTGAATTTGAAACAATTAATGTGTCGTTAATATATAATTGGTAGACGTCTCCCGAAATATTACCAGTTCCCACCACCATTCTCCAAGTTGTATCCGATGTTGGTGATGAAATATCGTTAACCCACCCTTCAGCATAATAATCACCATACGTATTATCATGATGTCCTAACAACCAATTATTATTATATGCGGTTATTGTTCTACCATCATTTCCTGCGTTCATTTTCCTAACATACGATATAACGGTATAATTAGTACTCGACATATTCATTGATGTATTCCTTCCATAACCATTAGCGTTTTCGGGAAATCTTAAGACCCCACCAAAATCGGAACTATATGTAACCGAACTACCTAATGAAATGTTGTGTCCATTACTTGTGATATCATACCACATACTTCCACTATTCGGATATGAACGGTATGACCCACCATCAACAAACATGACTAAACCATTTCTAGGTATATTAGGACCGGTATACATTACAAATTAAATCTTTTTTTAAGTGTGTTATAGTTTTGTGTAACTTCCAATGGTGTTAATGTTCTATTATATATTTTAATTACACCAACATCTCCAATAAAACATTGAGCGGAATCGAACCCACCACCAACACTATCTTGTTCTTGTCCAATCACTAAACTACCACCCGATGTGAAATTAGTTGCCACCGCTAATGTTGTTGTATATGTTGAAACTCCATTAATATATAAAATTTCGGCACCCGATGTCGCAACACGAGTTCTAACTATTTGATACCATGTTGTCGTGTTAGGTATTGTCCAACTGGACGCCACAGAACCTGTTGGTCCATATAAATTCAGTGTTCCTGAATTAAAAAATAAAAGTGAATTATTATCGTTACCGGATGTTGCATAACTTAATAACGCACCAGTTAATGTTGTAGAGCCGAATTTAACCCAACATTCATATGTTACATCACCATTTGGATGTGAAAATGGATTTTTTATAAAATATTTACTTGATTGTGAAGATGATAAATTAAACGAACTAGGATTGCCCGTCGTAAACGTTGGTGTACCATTTATGGTTAAATTATTCCCATTTCTACTCAAATCATACCATGTGGTTCCCACACCAGAATATGACCTGATTGAACCAGCGTCAATCGCTAATATTAAACCATCTTTAACAATTTGAGGTCCTCTAAAAAATCCCATTATTTAATTTTTGATTCTAACGACTCAATACGTTTTAAAAGTTCTTTATTGGTTTCAATTAATAACGCAACTATTTTTTCATATTTTACCGCCTTATATCCATTATTTCTTTCTATAACTAAATTAGGTAATACCTTTTCAATTTCTTGTGCAATTACTCCAACATCATGACCATTATTTTCAGATAATTCATTCCAATCATATTCATAACCACCTATCATTTTTAATTTATCTAATGAACCCGATATAGGTGTTATGTTATTCTTTAATCTTTCATCTGAAGAATAATATGCTATGACATCACCTGTAACTCTTAATGTACCATCAACATCAACATTTCCATTTGAATTTACATTCAATATTGGCATCCCTGATATATCCGATACTGAGAATATATCACCCGATAAATTGTCGGTAACAGAAAATAATTGTCCTTGTGAACCCTGTACATCTAAAACAATTGAACCTGATTTATAAATTTCAATCGAACCAGTTGTACTTAAAACTGAACCGTTAAATTTTAAATTCGCTTCTCCTTGGATTAATCCCGCGGTTCCCGTTGCAGTTATTATATAATTGTCAGTATTATTGTTAATGGTTGCAGCCCCTGAAGAACCACTTGAACCTGAACTACCACTACTTCCCGAACTTCCTGATGAACCACTTGAACCAGATGTCCCTGAAGAACCACTAGAACCAGATGTTCCACTACTTCCCGAAGAACCTGATGAGCCACTTGTACCACTACTTCCCGAACTTCCTGATGAACCACTACTTCCCGAACTTCCTGATGACCCACTTGTACCACTACTTCCTGAACTTCCTGATGTTCCTGATGTTCCCGATGTTCCTCTTGTACCGGAGGTTCCTGACGAACCTGAACTACCACTAGAACCAGAACT
>JACCED011613782.1_pt1 | contig 30430 bp, 24 predicted proteins | sample 7455021 | NCBI WGS metagenome assembly JACCED01 (sample SAMN15323456, study PRJNA562643) | freshwater metagenome | isolation source: river surface water | place: USA:Blue River Watershed | collected 2017-08-19 | reverse complement strand
CCGGCCAACATGGCCTACATTTTCGGCTTCCGGAAACGCGAGCAGGGCAAGAACGCCACCGAGGTGCTGCAGTTCGACGAGTTCATCGCCGCCGAGGAGAAACGCATCGCGCAACTCAGGACGCTCCCGCCCGCCAACGTGCCGGAGATCCCGCGGCGCGTGGGCAACAAGGCCGCCGTCTTCACGCCGCAGCCGCACCCGCAGTTCCAGGTCGCGGATGGCGTCGAGGTCACGCTCTGGGCCGAGAATCCGCTGCTCAACAAGCCGCTCCAGATGAACTTCGATCCCCAGGGCCGGCTCTGGGTCGTGAGCTCCGAACTCTACCCGCAGATCGAGCCCGGGCAGGCGGCGACCGACAAAATCATCGTGCTCGAGGACACGAAGGGCGCGGGCCGCGCCGACAAAGCCACGGTGTTTGCCGACGGCCTGCTCATTCCCACGGGCATCGAAGTCGGCGACGGCGGCGCCTACGTCGCGCAGAGCACGGAGCTGCTGCATTTCAAGGACACCGACGGCGACGGAAAGGCCGATGTCCGCCGCACCGTGCTCAGCGGCTTCGGCACCGAGGACACGCACCACAATCTCCACACGCTCCGCTGGGCGCCCGACGGCCGGCTCACGATGATGCAGTCGGTCTACACGCGCACCGATACCGAGACGCCGCACGGCGTGGTGCGGCTCAAGGCCGGCGGCACCTTCCGCTTCGACCCCCGTGACCAGAAGATGGAGATCCTCTACCGCGGCCTCGTGAACGGCTGGGGTCACCAGTTCGACGATTTCGGCCAGTCCTTCCTCACCGATGGCGCCGGCTTCAATGGCATCGCCTGGGGCGTCACCGGAGCGACGTATCGCACGCTGGCCCCGGCGCGCCGCGAACTCGCGAGCATCAGTCCGGGCAACTACCCGAAATTCGCGAGCATCGAGATCGTGCGCAGCGCGATGTTCCCGCGCGAGTGGCAGGGAGACATGGTCACGCTCGATTTCCGCGCGCACCGCGTGGTGCGTTTCAAGGTCACCGAGCAGGGCTCCGGCTACGTGACGCAGGAGCTGCCGGACCTGATGCGGACGACGGCGAATTCGTTCCGGCCGATCGATGTGCGGCACGGTCCCGACGGTGCGCTCTACATCGCGGACTGGAGCAATCCGATCATCCAGCACGGCGAGGTCGATTTCCGCGACCCGCGCCGCGACAAGGCGCACGGCCGCATCTGGCGCGTGGCCTGGAAAGGCGCGACGCCGGCCAAACGCACCGACCTCGCGGCGCTCGGCACGCGCGCGCTGCTCGACCTGCTCGTCTCGCCGAACAGCTACGAGCAGGAGCAGGCCCGCCGCGTCTTGGTGGCCCGCGGCTACGAACGCGTGCAGGCCGACCTGGCGGCGTGGACCCGGAGCCGCACGGAGGAGCCGGCGCAGCTGCGTGCGCTGTGGCTGTATCAGGCGTTCAATGACGTGCCGGCCGGCCTGCTGACCTCGCTGCTCGCCGCGCGCGATGCCCGCGTGCGCGCCGCGGCGGTCCGCGTGCTCGCGGAGACCGGAGCGCCGGCCACGCCCCTCGAGAAACTCGTCGCGGACGAACACCCCCGCGTGCGGCTCGAGGCCGTCCGCGCCCTGGGCCGCCGCGGCGCCGAGCTGCCTTCGAACCGCATGGCCGGGTCGAGCGGGTCCGCGCGGGCGGCGGAGCTCGCGCTCGGCGTGCTGACGCGGCCGATGGACGCGTTTCTCGACTACGCGCTCTGGCTCACGCTCAACGAACTCGCTGAACCGTGGCTGACCGCGGTGAAGTCGGGCGCCTGGGCGATCGCCGGCCGTGAGCCGCAGCTCGAGTTTGGCCTGAAGGCCGTCGAGCCCGCGCTGGCGAGCGAGGTGCTCGGGCAGCTCGTGAAACAGCAGGGCGGGGTGCCGCGTGACGGCTCCGGCCCGTGGATCGAGCTGACCGGCTCGGCGGGCGGCCCGCCGGAACTCGCGACGCTGTTCGCGCAGTTGCTGCGCGGCGATTTCGCCGCACCGGTGGCCGAGCGCGCCTACGCGGCGCTCACGAGCGCCGCCCGGCTGCGGAACGCCCGGCCCGCCGGCGATCTCGCCGGCTTGGCGAAGGTCCTGCAGGGCGAAAGCGCCCAGCCGCGCGTGCCCGCGATCCAGCTGGCGGGCGCCTGGCGGCAGCGGCCGCTGAGCGGTCCGCTCGTGGTCATTGCCGCGAAATCCAAGCTGCCGGCGGAACGCACCGCGGCGTTTGCCGCCCTGCGCGAGATCGGTGGCGTGGGCGTGATCGCGGAACTGAAGGCCCTCCTCGGTGGCAACTCTTCGGCGGAGGTGAAACGGGAGGCGGCGCTTACGCTCGCCAACCTCGAACTGCCCTCGGCGCTGCCGCACGTGCTCGCGCTGCTGCGCACGACGACGGACGAGGCGCAGGCCCAGGCATTCTGGCGCGGCCTGCTGGCGATCCGCGGGGTGAGCGCGCGGCTCGCGACGGAACTCGGCAAGACGGAGCTGCCGCGCGAGGTCGCCCGGGCCGGGCTGCGTCCCGCCCGCGAAGGCAACCAACATCAGGAACTCGTCGCGGTGTTGCTCAAGAGCGCGGGTCTGGCGCTCGGCAACGTGCAGCTCACGGCGGCCCAGCTGCAGGATCTTGCCCGCGAGGCGCTCGCCAAGGGCGACGCGCGCCGCGGCGAGCACATCTACCGGCGGGCGGAGCTCGCCTGCGTGGCGTGCCACGCGATCGGCGGTGCCGGCGGGAAGATCGGTCCCGATCTCACCAGCCTCGGGGCGAGCGCGCCGCCGGACTACATCGTGGAGGCGCTGCTCTATCCGAATGCGAAGATCAAGGAGGGCTACCACTCGGCCTCCCTCGCCACGAAGGACGGCCAGGAGCACAGCGGCATGATCGCCCGCGAGACGGCGACCGAGGTGCTGTTGCGCACGGCCGACAACCGCGAGCTTTCGATCGCGACGAAGGACATCGTGCGGCGCACGAGCATCGGTTCCCTGATGCCCGCGGGCTTGCTCGACTCCCTCGTGCCGGAGGAGCGGTTGGACCTGATCCAGTTCATCGTCCAGCTCGGCAAACCCGGCGAATACGACGCGGCGCAGGGTGGGGTGGCGCGCGCGTGGAAACTCTACCTGCTCGTCAGCCGCAACCAGCACCTCGGCGTCGAGCGGGTGGTGCAGGGCGACTTCACCCTGGAAGACTGGGCACCGACCTACTCGCTCGCGAACGGCGCGCTGCCGAAACAAGCCGTCGAGCTGCAATTCCCCAATCGCGGCAACAACCGCGGCCTCTTCGCCGCGACGCGCTTCGAGTCGGCCCGCGAAGGCACGGCCGCCTTCCGCGTGCAGGGCGCCACGAAGGGCCTCTGGGTCAACGGCACCCTCGTGCGCCCCGCTGCGGACGGGGTGGTGCGTGCCCCGGTGAAGCGCGGCGCGAATGCGTTTGTCGTCCAGCTCGACGACGTCGCGCCCGCCGACGTGACGCTGCGCTCCGCGGACGTCACGTTCCTGATGGAGTGATCGCGCCCGGGCCGTGGCCGGACCGTCGTTTTTCGCGGCGTTCCGGGGCCGGGGCAGGGGGCAAAGATTTGTTTGCCTTCACTTCCCCGGTTCTATCACCTCGCACCCTTTTCCACTACGCCTGCCCTCAATTCCGGGGCGACAGGGGGAACGAAAATCATGAGCCAACAGTTCAAACTCAACGTCACTGATCGTGCCCAGACGGGCCGCAGCGCATCGCGCCGCCTCCGCAAAGCCAATCGCGTTCCCGCGATTCTTTACGGCAAGCACACCAAGCCGGAGTCGCTCTCCATCGACGGCCCGGAGTTCACCCGCCTCGTCAAGGCCGTCGCCGGCCGCTCGGTTTTGGTCGAGCTCCAGCGCGGCGCCGGTCCGGCGCTCTCCTTCCTCCAGGAAGTGCAGCGCGACCCGATCACCGACAAGTATCTCCACGTCGACTTCCAGGAAGTGAAGGCCGACGAGAAGTTCGAGATCCGCGTGCCGGTCCGCCTCACGGGCGAGTCGTTCGGCGTGAAGAACCAGAGCGGCGTGCTTGAAATGGCCTCGCAGGTTCTCCGCATCCGCACCCTGCCCAAGAATCTCCCGGAGGCCATCCTGGTCGACGTGACCGAGCTGAAGGTCGGCGAGACCATCAAGGTCGGCGAACTGAAGCCGATCCCCGGCGTCGATTTCCTCGATCCGAAGGGCCAGCCCGTCATCTCGTGCGTCGAGCCCGTCGCCGAAATCACGCAGGAAGTCGTCGCTGCGACTCCGGCCGCCGGTGCCGCCGCTCCCGCCGCGGGTGCCGCCCCGGCCGAAGGTGCTGCCGCCGCTCCGGCCGCCGCGGGCGATGCCAAGGCTGCCGCGCCTGCCGCGGGCGCCAAGGCCGCCGCTCCTGCCGCGGGTGCCAAGCCCGCCGCCGCCGGTGCCAAGCCGGCCGCTCCCGCGAAGAAGTAATTCCTCGTGGTTTTTCCGTCCCGTGGCGTCGCCTTATCCGCGACGCCGCCGGGCGAAGTTCTTTGAGTCATGTCTCTCCTGCTCGTTGCCGGTCTCGGCAATCCGGGCCGCGATTACGAAGCGACACGGCACAACCTCGGTTGGGTCGTCGTCGAGGCGTTCGCCCGCAAACACGGCCTCGCGTGGAAACACGCGGCGCCCTACGCGGCCGAAATCGCGCGCTGGGATGCCCCCGGCGGGCCCACGCGCTGGCTGTTGAAGCCGCTGACGTTCATGAACGCCAGTGGCCGGGCGGTCGGCGCTTTTGCCCGGTTCCACAAACTGGAGCCGGCGGCGATCGTGGCGGTCTACGACGAGATCAATGTCGATCTCGGCCTCGTGAAGGTCACCACCGGCGGCAGCGCCGGCGGCCACAACGGGGTGGCCAGCCTGATCGAGCACCTCGGCGGCGGCTTCGCCCGCTACCGGCTCGGCATCGGCCCCAAGCAGCCCACGCAGATGGACATGGCGGACTTCGTCCTCGGAAAATTCACTCCCGACCAACAGATCACCGTTTCCCAGAAACTCGACCACTACGTCTCCGGTCTCGAACTGCTGCTCTCCCGCGGCCTCGAACCGGCGATGAACCAGCTTAATCGCAGAGACCCAAAATGAGCTCCACCAAACGCAACTACCGCGCTTCCTTCATCCTCGATAACCGTGGCAAGGAAGAGACCATCGACCAGATCGTCGACGGCGTGAAGAAAGTCATCGCCGAAGTGAAGGGCGAGGTCACCGGCGTCGAAACCGTCGGCAAGCGCGACTTCGCCCGCGTAACCGACAAGAAGATGACCAGCGCGAACTACGTGCAGATCAACTTCTCCGGCCCGGCCGACGCCCCCGCCAACCTGCGCGAGAAGCTCCGGCTGAACCACAGCGTTTACCGGACCTTCATCCAGTCCGCCTAACTCGACGCGGCTTCGCGCACCCCTCGCCATGCCTTCGCTCAATAAAGTCCTGCTGATGGGCAACCTCACGCGCGACCCCGAGTTGCGCGTCACGCCGAAAGGCACGCCGATCTGCCAGTTCTCGCTGGCGATCAACCGTCAGTTCAAAATGGACTCGGGCGAGAGCCGCGAGGAAGTGATCTATGTCGACGTCGAAGCTTGGGGCAAACAGGGCGAGACCATCGCCAAGTATGTCACCAAGGGCCGCCCGCTGTATGTCGAAGGCCGTCTGCGCCTCGACCAGTGGGAGGACAAAAACACGAAGGAGAAACGCAGCCGCATGAAGGTGGTGCTGGAGCAGTTCCAGTTCCTCGGCGACAGCCGCGGCGGCGGTGCTGGTGGCGGCGGCGGTGCTCCCGCCGGCGAATACGACCAGACCGGCGGCAGCTCGCCCGAGCGCCACTCGCCTCCCCCTCGTGCCAGCGCTCCGGCCAAGCCGGCGGCGCAGGAAAATCTCGACGAAGACGTCCCGTTCTAAGCCGTCCCTCCCATTCTGTCGAAGCGGCGCCGAGCGATCGGCGCCGTCGGCCGCACCGGCGGTCGTGACACCCCGAACAACCACAACCTCTCCGCTCCGCGGACTCCCTTAACTCAGAAAACAACATGGCCACCACAGAAGTTCTCCTCGTCAAACCCGTCGAAGGCCTCGGCGGCGAAGGCGACCAAGTCAAAGTCCGCGCCGGTTACGCGCGCAATTACCTGCTCCCGCGCAAAATCGCGGTGACGCTCAGCGCTTCCAACAAGAAGCACGTCGACGCCCTCAAGAAGCGCCGCGCCGAGCGTGAGCAGTCCGAGCTCTCCGGCGCGCAGGAAGTCGCCAAGAAGCTCGAAAAGACGAGCCTCGCGTTCGCCGTGAAGACCGGCGAGGGCGGCAAGATGTTCGGCGCGATCACCGCGCAGGACGTGCACGACAAGCTCGTGCAGAGCGGCCTCGAGATCGACAAGAAGAAGATCCACCTCTTCACGCCGGTGAAGACGCTCGGCAAGCACACGGTGAAGATCAAGCTGCACGCCGACGTCACCGTCGAGCTGCCCTTCGACGTCGTTTCCGAGAACCCGATCGAGCCCGTCGCCACGGAGGAGAAGCCCGCGGGCGAGAAGACCGAGAAGCGTTCCGAGCGCCGTCCGCGCAAGGAATAAGCCGACCGCGACCTTTTACCGAGGCCGCGCCCGATTCCAGGGCGCGGCCTTTTGTTTTTCCCCCCTGACCGGCCGCCGCAGCGATTTCGCCGCGCGAGACACGCTTCGGCCGGGCTGTGTGAACAACCTTCCAACAACTTCCCGTTGAGTTAAGCGGACGCACCGTTTGCGATGCGCCGCTCCGTGATGGTCCAAGACGCCTCCAGCAACTCCCCGCGTCCCCGTTCCCCGGCGCCCGTCGTCGGCCGCACGCTGCCGCACAGCCTAGAGGCCGAGGAGTTCCTGCTGTCGTGCTGCCTGCTCGATGGCCCCGACGTGGTCTCGCGGTGCTTGGAGGCGCGGCTGCGCGCCGAATCCTTCTACGATCCGAAACACGCGATCGTCTACGAGAAGCTCGTCGAGCTCTACAACAAGCAGACGCCGATCGATGTGTCCGTGCTGGCCGAAGAGCTGAAAACCTCCCGCCAGCTCGATCAAGTCGGCGGCTACGCCTTCCTCGCGCAGGTCAGCAGCCGGATCCCCACCACGGCGCAGGCGGGATATTTCATCGAGAAAGTCCGTGAGCAGGCGCTGCTGCGGGACATCATCCGCTCCGCCACCGGGGCGGTCGAGGACTGCTATAACTTCACCGGCGGGATCGACGAGTTCGTCGACCAGGTGGAGACCAAGCTCTTCTCCGTGACGCAGAATCGCGTGAGCGAGTCGGCGAAGCAGATGAAGGAGCCGACGCTCGAGGCGATGGCGGTCATCAACAAGATGTTGATGAAAAAGGGCGAGCTCACGGGCGTCTCGTCCGGGTTCAAGGATCTGGACGGCATGATGTATGGCTTCCAGAAGCAGGAAATGATCATTCTCGCGGCGCGTCCCTCGATGGGCAAAACGTCGCTCGCGCTGAATTTCGCCGAGGCCGCCGCGTTGCCCAAGAAAGGGCCGCCGGCGGGCGTCCTGATCTTCTCGCTCGAAATGGGTGCCGCGCAGCTCGCACTCCGTATGCTCTGCTCCCGCGCCCGCGTGAACATGAAGCTGCTGCGCGACGGCCTGCTTTCCAAGAACGGCGAGGAACAAAACCGGCTGCTCCAGGCCGCCGACGAGTTCTCCAAGGCCCCCATCTTCATCGACGATTCGAGCTCGATCTCGATCATGCAGCTGCGCGCCAAGGCACGGCGCATCCATTCGCGTTCGCCCCTCGGGTTCGTGATGGTCGATTACCTCCAGCTGCTCAGTCCCACCGACCCGCGGGTCCCCCGCGAGCAGCAGGTCGCCGAAGCGTCGCGCGGTTTGAAGGCACTTGCGAAGGAACTCGACGTCCCCGTCCTTGTATTATCCCAGCTCAATCGTTCGTCCGAGAAGGACAACCGCACCCCCAAACTCTCCGACTTGCGTGAATCAGGTTCGATCGAGCAGGACGCCGACGTCGTCCTCATGCTGGCCCGGCCCAAAGACGCCGACGAGAAATTCCAAGTAGCTGCCGACTCGGCCGAGTTAATCGTTGCCAAGCAACGAAACGGGCCGGTAGGAGAACTGAGATTAACGTTCCTCCGAGACATCACCCGCTTTGAAAACTATCATCAGTAACCCGGTGAGTCGGGTCGTCTCATTGCTCTTCGGATTGGTCGGGTTGCTGGCAGGGGGAATCGAGGCCGCTGCGCAGGTGGGCGCGCCACCGCAACAGCAGCAGCAACAGGAAGTTCCGATGAACAAGATCGGGACGGTCACGATCAAGTATGTCGGCACTGCCAATGTGAACGAGCAGGTCGTGCGCGCCAACATGCAGATGCGCGACGGCGGCGACTTCGACGAAAACATCATCGATAAGGACATTCGGGCCCTCTACCGCACCCAGCTGTTCGAGTATGTGGAGGTGAAGCTCGAGCGGGTGACCGGAAACACCTACAACATCATCATCGAGGTCACGCCGAAATACCGCGTGCTCGCCGTTCGTTTCGAAGGCAACTCCAAGGTCAAAACCAGCCGCCTCGAGAAGGAGGCCAAGATCCGCGCCAACCAGGCGCTCGACGAGCGGCAGGTGAAGGAGGACGAGGAGAAGCTCCGCGAGTATTACCAGAAAGCCGGCTACAGCCAGGTGTCGGTCAGCTCGGAGATCCAGCGCGATCGGGTGGGCGGTTTCGGCACGGTCATTTTCAAGATTCGCGAAGGCGAGAAGGTGAAGATCGGCGAAGTGAAGTTCGTCGGGAACAAGAGTGTGACCGCCCGCAAGCTGCGCGGCGAAATGGAAACCAAGCGCTGGTGGATGTTCTCATGGCTCACCGGCTCCGGCCGCTTCAAGGACGACCAGTTCGAAGACGACCTCGAAAAGCTGCGTGATTACTACCGTGAGCAGGGCTTCCTCGACGTCGATATCCCCCAGGACAAGGTCCTGTTCAACTATCCCTCGCCGGGCAAACTCCAGCTGGTGGTCAACATCGAGGAAGGGCGCCGCTATCGGATCGGCGAGATCGGCTTCGTCGGCAACAAGCTCTTCGACTCCAATCTCCTCCGCCGCGTGGTCCGCCAGAAGACCGGTTTCGTATTCGTGCCGTCGAAAATCGACAAGGATCGCGAGCGGCTCGACGACTTCTACGGCAAGGACGGCTATCTCGACACGCGCGTGAGCGTGCTGCGCAAACCGAACCTCACCACCGGCGCGATCGACCTCGAATACAAGATCACCGAGAGCGAGAAATTCCAGGTCGAGTCGATCGTCATCGAGGGCAATACCAAGACCAAGAGCACCGTCCTCCTCCGCGAACTCGTGCTCGGTCCCGGCGACACCTTTTCCACGGTGCTGATGAAGATCAGCCAGCTGCGGCTAGAGAACACGCGGTTCTTCGAGAACGTGAACATGTCGCCGCAGGAGACCAACATCCCCGGCCGCCGGAATCTCCGCATCGCGGTGACCGAGGGCCGCACCGGCAATCTCACCTTCGGTGCCGGTTTCAGCTCGCTCGAGCGCGCGACGCTCTTCGCGGAAGTCTCCCAGTCCAACTTCGACCTCTTCAACCGCCGCTCATTCTTCCAGGGCGACGGCCAGAAGTTCCGCCTGCGCATGCAGCTCGGTTCGCTCTCCAGCGAAGTGGTGCTCTCGTTCGAAGAACCTTGGCTCTTCCAGCGCCAGCTCGGTCTCGGCTTCAGCGTCTTCCGCACGAGCTCGGAATACAACTCGACCTTCTACACCCAGCTCGAAACCGGCTTCGAAGTTTACCTCCGCAAGCACCTGTTCGAGCTCTGGAACGGCCGCCTCTCCTACACCTATCAGATCGTCGGCATCAACGACGTCTCGCCCTCCGCGTCGCCCATCATCCGCGCCCTGGAAGGCAACAACGCCCTCTCCCAGGTCGGCTTCACGATGGAGCGCGATACGCGCGACAAGATCATCAACACCACCTCGGGCAATCGCGTCGAAATCAACACGCGCTTCGCCGGTGGTCCACTCGGCGGCGACAAGATCAACAACTTCTACAGCCTTGAGTTCCGCGGCTCGCAATTCTTCCCCGTCTTCGAGGCCCAGACCCAGGTGCTCGCCCTGATCGCCCGCGGTGGTGTGGTGCAGAATTTCGGCGACGCCGCCGACGTGCCCTACTACAATAAGTGGTATCTCGGCGGCCCGACGACCCTGCGTGGCTTCGAGTTCCGCGATGTCAGCCCCCGCGACCAGTTCGACGAACCGATCGGCGGCAAGACCTACGGCTTCTTCAGTGCCGAATACTCGGTCGATATCGTGAGCCCGATCCGTTTCGCGATCTTCTACGACGCCGGCTTCGTCAACACCAAGGCCTACGACTTCAATCCGTCGTCCTACAACGACAACTTCGGCTTCGGTCTCCGCCTCTTTGTCGCCGGCGCTCCGCTGAGCCTGGACTTCGGTATTCCGATCACCGGCGACCGGCTGAACAAGAAGGGGAACCAGTTCAATTTTTCCTTTGGCACCCGGTTCTGATTCTGCTCCGTTTGCGGGCTTTCATTCTTTTCCCAGGTCCCCTTTCTCACCCTCATGAAGAACTCACTGAAATCCCTTGTCGCGCTTGCGGCATTTGGAGCGGCCGTGCTCGCCGCCCACGCGCAACCCGCGGTCAAGATCATGGTCGTGGACATGGCCAAGCTCTACGACAACCACTACAAGACGCTTGAGCAGAATGCCAAGATCCAGAGCGACGACCAGAAGGCGCAGGAAGAGGTCGACAAGATGAACAAGGAGGGCAACGCCCTCGTCGAGGAATACAAGAACCTCAACGACCAGGCCAACAGCAGCGCCCTCTCCGCCGAGAAGAAGAGCCAGGCCCAGAACGAGGCGCAGAAGAAGCTCGAGCAGATCCAAGCCAAGCAGAACGAAGTCCGCACGTTCATCCAGAACACCCGCAATTCCCTCCAGCAGCGTCTGCAGACCTTCCGCAGCCTGATGCTCGAGGAAATCGGCAAGGTCGCCACCGACGTCGCCAAGCGCAAGGGCGCCACGATCCTCGTCGACAAGGCCGGTCCTTCCCTGATCGGCGTGTCCAATTTCATCTACTCCGATCCGGCTTACGAGATCACCGACGACGTGATGGCTGAGATCAACAAGTCCCGCCCGGCCGGCGCTCCGACCGCTCCTCCCGCGGCTCCCGCCGCCAAGCAGGGCGCTGCTCCCGCTGCCGGCGGCGCGGCGACTCCCGCCGTCACGGTGCCCGGTCTCGGGACCAAGAAGTAAACGTCCTCCCTGGACGCTCACCTTTGCCAAACCCCGCTCGATCGAGCGGGGTTTTTTCGTTTCCGCGTTTCCGCGCCCACGCGGACCTTTTGCTGAATTGCACGCGCCGCCGAAACCTCCACGCTGCGCCGGCATGGAGGTTCAGTTTACCGCGGCCGAAATTGCCGGGATCGTTCAACCCAAGTCCACCGCCGGAGCTACGTCCGCAATTCTTCGCGGTATCGCCGCCCTCAAGGATGCCGGGCCCGGCGAACTCAGCTTTCTCGGCAACGCGAAATACAAGGGCGAGGTCGCCGGCACGCGCGCCTCCTTGGTGCTGCTTCCGCTCGATTTCCCCGGCCAACCCAATCCGGATCAGCTTTATCTCTTCGTCGACAACCCCTCGGTCGCACTGGCGCGCATCTGCGCCCGGATTGAGCGGACGCTTTGGCCCCAACCGGTGGCCGGGATTCATCCCAGCGCCGTGGTGGACGCCTCCGCCCGCGTGGCACCCTCGGCGACGGTCGGACCGCTGTGTGTCATCGAGGCAGGCGCAGTCGTGGGCGAACGCGCGCATTTGCAGGCGCAGGTATTCGTGGGGCGCAACGCCGCGATCGGCGACGATTCGTGGCTCATGCCCGGCTCGATCGTCGCCGCCGAGTGCGTGTTGGGCCGGCGGGTGCGGCTGCAGCCGGGCGTCGTGGTGGGCTCCGATGGCTTCGGCTACGAGTTCGTGAAGGGGCGCCATGAAAAGGTGCCGCAGGTCGGCACCGTGGTCATCGGCGACGACGTCGAGATCGGCGCCAACACCACCCTCGATCGTGCCCGCTTCAGCCGCACCGTCGTGGGTGAGGGCACCAAGATCGATAACCTTGTCCAGGTGGCGCATAACGTGATCGTCGGCCGGCACTGCATCCTCTGTTCGCAGGTCGGCATCTCCGGCAGCACGGTGCTCGAGGACTATGTGGTGCTCGGCGGTCAGGTCGGTGTCGGCGGGCATGTCACGATCGGCAAAGGCGCGAAGGCCGGCGGCCAGGCGGGCATCACCTCCAATGTGGATCCGGGCAGCTTCCTCAACGGCACGCCCGCCATTCCGTATCAGCTCGAGCGACGTATCGCCGTGCTGCAGCAGCGGCTGCCGGATCTCTTCAAACGCGTCGACTCCCTCGAGGCGCAAATCGCTGCCGCAGAAAAGTCTTCCGCCTGACCGGCGTCGGCCCAACATCGCCCCCACTTTTTCAATGAGCGCCAATCGCCTGAAGATTTTCACCGGCAACTCCAACCGCGCCCTCGCGGAGGAAATCTGCAAGTCGATCGGGGAGCCGCTCGGCGAGGCGACGGTCACCAGTTTTCCGGACGGCGAGTCGTTCGTGAAGATCAACGAGAACATCCGCGGGCACGATGTCTTCATCATCCAGTCGACCTGCCCGCCGACGAATCACCACCTCGTCGAACTGCTCATCATGATCGACGCCGCGCGGCGCGCCTCCGCGCAGCGCATCACGGCGGTGCTGCCTTTCTACGGCTACGCGCGCCAGGACCGGAAGGACCAGCCGCGCGTGCCGATCACCGCGAAGCTCGTGGCCAACCTCCTCGTGGCCGCCGGCGCCAATCGCATCCTTACGATGGATCTGCACTCGCAGCAGATCCAGGGGTTCTTCGACATCCCGGTCGATCATCTCTACGCGTCGCCCGTCTTTTTCGAGTATCTGTCGCGCACCCGACCGGAGAAACTCGTCGTTTGTTCTCCCGATGTCGGCGGCATGAAGATGGCCGCGGCCTACGCCGACGTGCTCGGCGCGGGCCTCGGGCTCGTCGCCAAGAAACGCAAGAGCGCCACGAAGGTGGAGGCCATCAATGTCGTCGGTGAAGTCGACGGCTGCGATGTCCTGCTCGTCGACGACATCACCGAGACCGCCGGCACGCTTACCGCTGCCGCGAAGATCCTGCGCGAGCACGGTGCCCGCAGCGTGCGCGCCGCCGTCAGCCATTGCATTCTCAACGAAGTCGCGATCGAGCGGCTCAAGTCGGGCTTGATCGACGAACTCATCACCACCAACTCCACGCCCGTGCACCCGACCGGCATTCCGGTGACGGTGCTCAGCATCGCGGAGCTGCTCGGCCAGGCGATCCAGCGGATCAACAGCAACGAGAGCGTGACCGGCCTGTTTCGCGTCAAAGGTTTCTGACCCGGGGCTGCGCGGGCAAGGGCCCGCCCGCGTCCGTTCCGCCGCCCCGCGCTGGGGGCACGTTTGCGTCCCCGGTCAGGATGACATCCTGTTTCCCGCCATGACCTCCCGCCGATTTGTGACGTGTGTGTTGCTCGCGGCCAGTGTCGCGCTCCTCCCCGCGCTCGATGCCGCCTCGGGCAAGGATGCGAAAAAGAAATCGCCCGCCGCGCCGACCGGCGCGAAACCCGCGGTCCGCGTGGACAGCACCCCGGTTTCGGACGGCGGCAAAGCCGGGCTCGTGATGAGCTACGCCGACGTGCTGGAGCCGGCGCAGAAGGCGGTCGTGTCCGTGTATTCGACCAAGATCATCAAGGAGCGGATCGCGGTGCATCCGTTTTTCCGGCAGTATTTCGGCATCCCCGATCAGGAGCGCGAGAGCCGGCAGGAAGGACTCGGCTCCGGCGTCATCGTCACCTCGGATGGCTACATCCTCACCAACAATCACGTCGTCGAGGGGGCCGACGAATTGAAGATCACGCTCGCCGACGACCGGGATTTCATCGCCAAGGTCATCGGCAACGACCCGAAGACCGATGTCGCCGTGCTCAAGATCGAGGGCGAGAATCTGCCCACCGTCACGCTCGCGGACAGCGACAAGCTGCGCGTCGGCGACGTGGTCTTCGCCGTCGGCAACCCGCTCGGCGTCGGCCAGACGGTCACCATGGGTATCGTCTCGGCCAAGGGCCGCAGCAAACTCGGGCTGCTCGAAAACGTCTCCGGCTACGAGGACTTCATCCAGACCGACGCCGCCATCAACATGGGCAACTCCGGCGGCGCTCTGATCGACGCGCGCGGCCGGCTCGTCGGCATCAACAGCGCGATCATCACGCCCTCGCGCGGCAACATCGGCATCGGCCTCGCGATCCCGATCAACCTCGCGGCCTTCATTCTCAACAGCGTCGTCGAGACCGGCGCCGTCGCGCGGGGCTATCTCGGCGTGGAGGCCGACACGATCACGGCCGACGTCGCCGAACAGCTCGGCATCGCCCGCGGGACCCGGGGTGTCGTCGTCACGGACATCGATGCCAACAGCCCCGCGGAGAAAGCCGGCCTGCGCCGCACGGATGTCGTGCTCGCGATCAACGGTCATTCCGTGACCTCGCGCGAGGAACTGCGGCTGCTCGTCTCGCAGATCGTTCCTGAGACGAAGGCGAAGCTGAAGATCGTGCGCGACGGGCAGGAGCGGACGCTCGAGGTGTCGGTTGGCAAAGTCGTCGAGAATCCCAACGAATTGCTCGCGGGCGTGGACGTCGCGCCCCTGGGCGCCGATGTGCGGCGCCGCCTCCGGCTCAACGATCCGCGGGTGAATGGGCTCGTGATCACCGAGGTGGCGCCGGATTCGCCGTTCATCGACCGGCTCCGGCCCGACATGGTGATTCTCGAGGTCAACCGCGCGCCGGCAGCGGACATCCGGCGCGCGCGCGAACTGCTCGTCTCCGGCCGGAATCTCCTCGCGGTCTACGACCGCGGCCAGGTGCGGTTTGTGGTGGTGACGATCCGCTGACGGCCACGGCAATCGTGGCGCGGCTCGACTCAGCTGCCCGGCTTCTCAACCGGAATTTTCGCGAGCCACTCGGGCAAGGCGTCCGCGGCGTAGGTGGGGAAGCTGAGCTCGAGCAGCGACACGGCGGGCACCTCGAACTTTGTCGTGCCCGCGCTGCGGTCCACGAGCATGCCGAGGCCCACCGACTTGCCGCCGCCCGCCCGCACGATCTCGAGGCACTCGAGCACGCGGCCGCCGCGCGTCACCACGTCCTCCACGATCAACACGCGTTCGCCCGGGGCGAATTTGAAGCCGCGGCGCAGCACGAGCACGTTGTTTTCCTTTTCCGCGAAAATGAAGCGCGCCTTGGCCTGCCGGGCGACTTCCTGCCCGATCACGAGCCCGCCCATCGCCGGCGCGAGCACGGTCGAGAACGTGACGCCCTGGGCGCGAAGTTTGGCCACGAGCAGCTCGGCGAGGCGCTCGACGGCGTCCATCTGCTGGCACACCTGCGCACATTGGAAGTAGTGGCCGCTGTGGAGGCCGGAGCGGAGCACGAAGTGGCCCTCCAGCAGCGCGCGGGTGCGACGGAAGATGTCGAGAATCTCGTTCTGTTCGGCGTCCATGCCGCGACGCTGCGGATCCGGGAGCCAAAAACAAAATCAATTTTGCGCTGGGAGGGTGCGTGTGTGTAGGCTTCACGCCGTGTCGTCCCCCTCCACCGTTCCGCTTGAAGATGAGCTCGGCGACGTGCTGGAGAAAGCCGTGCACGACAGCCGGCTCGAGCTTGAGGCCGTGGCGGAGCGGGCCGGTGTGGCGGAGGCCAAGATCCGCGATGCGATCGATTACCGATCGGAGCTCAGTTGCGACGAGCTGCGGCGTATCGCCGCGGTCCTCGGCTTGAACGAAGTCGGCCTCTGCGCGCTGGGGTCGGGCCGCTACCCGGCGCCGCCGCTCGGGGTGTTGCCGTTCTGCGTGTGGCCGCTGCGCATGCCGCACGGCATCGGCGTCGCCAACGCCTACCTCGTCGGCGAATGCGGTTCGGATCGGGCCATCCTGTTCGACACCGGCGCGGGAATCGACGCGTTGGAGACCGTGTGGCCGCGCGCGGTCCGCCGCCTCGATGCCGTTTATCTCACGCATGTGGAAGCGGAGCATGCCGGCGGGTTGTGCGAGGTCGTCGCGCGTTACGCGGTAACGGCCGCCTACACTCCGGTCGGAGCCAACGCCCCGTGCGGGCGCGGCATGGCCGACGGCGAACGTCACAGCTACGGCGCGTTGGAAGTCACCGCGTTCACGACGCCGGGACACGCTGCCGCGCACAACTGCTATCTGGTGCGCCGCGCGGCCCAGCCGGGATCCTGCGGGCTGTTGATTTCCGGCGATCTCGTTTTTGCGGGCTCGGTGGGGGGCGCCTATTTCTCCGCGGCGCAGCTCCGCGCCAGCGTGCGTCGCATGCTGACAGCAGTGCCGCCCTGCACGGCGATCGCGCCGGGGCATGGGCCGATGACGACGGTGGAGAACGAGCTGCGCTACAATCCGTTCGTCGCCTGAAGCCGCCGAGCTCCGGCCGGGATCTTCCGCCGGGGCGTTTGCGGTCCGGGCGTGCATTCGTGGGGCGGCTGCGTTTCGAATCTCCGTCATGCCCCACCGCCTGCCCCTGGTCCTGGTTCTGCTCTGCTTGTTTGCGCCGCTGCACGCGCGCGATCCGATCCGGCTCACGCATGGTCCGATGCTCGGCCGGCCCACGGCCAACTCGATGATGGTGTGGGGGCGCACGTCCGATCCCGGCGAGTTTGTCGTGAAGTATGGCCTCGCCGGTCGTGGGCTCACACAGGCCTCGGCGCCGGCGACGACACGCCTCGAGCACGACAACACCGGCGTGGCGCAGCTGCAGGGGCTCCAGCCCGGCGCGCGTTACGACTACCAGATCCACGTCAACGGGGTGCCGCACGGGTTGCCGGGATCGTTTTTGACGCTGCCGAGCGCGGAGCAGACGCGAAACGCGGAGCACAATCCGCGCGGGCTTTTCAACTTCCGCTTCGAGGTCGGTTCGTGCGCGAACCAGAATCCGCTGCACGGCATCGGTCATCGCAGTCCGACCTACGAAAACCTGAATCGTGATTGGGCGGACAAGGTGCACTTCCACATCATGAACGGCGACTGGCTCTACGAGGAGGAGCGCGAGTTTCCGGTCGAGGCGTGGCGTTACGCCAACAACGTCGCGACGCTGCCCCGCACCGTGCAGGTGATGCCGACCATCGTCGGCGTGTGGGAAAACTATAAGCTCTATCTCTCCCGCGGCGTCGAACTCGCGCGCTGGCACCGGCACGTGCCGAGCTACTTCACCTTCGACGATCACGAGCTGGTGAACGACATCTGGGGCACCGCCACGGCGGGGAAACGCCACCGGCGCACGGTGTTTCGCGACATCGGTGCGCAGGCCTTCTACGACTATCTCGGCTGGGCGAATCCGACGGAGCACGCGCCGGGCATTCATTTCGGCCGAGGACGGATGACGGCGGGCAGCGACCGGCTCGTGGACGAGTCGGCCGACTTCACGCGTGTGCCGCTGGACCAGCTGCTGAATCTCCACGTGCATTGGGGCACGGCGCAGGCGGGCGTGAATGACATGAAATACGACAACGACGCGGGGCATCCCAACTCCTACGTCTACGACGTCGTCCGCGTGATCGACCGGCATACCCTGCAGCTGCACATGCCGGCGAAGCAGACCGACGAGGTGAGTTACTCGATCGGCCGCCGCAGCTATGGCAAATTCCGGGTGGGGAACTGCGAGTATTTCCTGCTCGATACGCGCAGCAGCCGCGACATGCACGACGTGCGTGATCGGGCGAAGCCGGGCCTCTCGATGCTTGGCCGCCCGCAGCGCGAATGGCTGCTGCGGAGCATGCGGGAGAGCGATGCGGATTTCTTTTTTGTCGTGTCTTCCGTTCCGTTCATGATCCCGCACAGCGGCGCGGGCGGTTTCGAGGCGGATGCGGACAACAAGGAGGAGGCGTGGACGGGCTTCATCGCGGAACGCGAGGAGCTGATCTCCGCCTGGGAGAAAATCGACAAACCGGTCTTCGTGCTCACGGGAGACCTGCACAACAGCTTCGCGATCAAGATCACCGACCGCATCTGGGAGTTCTGCGCCGGGCCGCACAACAGCGTGAACCACGTGCCGAAGCTCGATGAGTCGGACCGGCCTGCGACCGGCAAGTGGAAGTTCGGGCCGCGCGAAATCGATATCCGCTGGAGCAGCTACATCCTCCCCGACGTGCCGCGGTTGCAGCGGCTCTATCCGCACTACTGCGTCGTGCAGGTGAACAACGTGTTCAACATGCCGCCGCAGCTCGGCGGCACGCGGTGGGTCGCGTATCCGCATCCGCAGGTGGTCTTCCAGTATTTCGATGGCCGCACCGGTGAGCTGGCTTATGCGGAGGCGGTGTCGACGCGGCGCTAGCGGGGGCCGGAGAAAAAAAGAGCCACGCGCTTGGGACGCGTGGCTCGGGCGGGAAACGGGCGGTCGGCTCAGCGATCGTTGGGCGGCGTGGCCGGGGCCTGCGGGCGCGTGGGCGCGGAGGTCACCGGCTTGGCCGGCTCGGGCGTCGGGGCCGGAGTGGCCGCCGCGGCGGCGGCCTGCGGCGCTTGGCCGTGAAGTTCGGTCAGCCGCTTCTCGATGTCGCGCATCCGGTTGACGAGCTGCTCCTCGACCTTCTTGCGGTCGCTGCTGTTCACGATGCTGAGGCTGGCGGCGTCGCGCACGACGTTGGCGGGCAGCGAGAGCAGGCGGGTAATGAGGCCCTGGTCCTTGAAGGAGCTGAGATAGAGCGCGGTGATCTCGTGGGAGAGCTTGAGCGCATCCTGGGCGACGGCCTGGGTCTGCTGGAGGTTGTTGTTGAGCTGCTGGTTTTTCGCCAGTTCGGACGTGAGCACGTTGCCGACCTGATCGGAGATGCGCTGGCTGTATTGGGCGATGGAATCGCGGGCGAGGTTCTGGTCGCGCGCCATTTCGGAGAGGATCGGTTGGATGCGGTCGACCATGCGGCCGGAGACCTTGTCGACCTGCTCGTTCTGCATCTTCTCCGCCTCTTCGGCCGACTTGGGCATCGGGTTGTAGGGCTGGATCTTTTTGGCGATGAGCTCCGCCAACGCGTTCATGCGCTCGGCGTTGAGCTTCTCCATCTCCTGATCGGTGCGGAACATATCGGCTTCGCGCTTGGAGATCGCGTCGCGGAGAAGTTTGTTGGTGGCCTCGATCTGGCGCCGATTTTCTTCGGACGCCGCTTTGAGGTCATCGTTCTGCTGCCGGAGCGGTGCGAGTTCGGCCTGCTGCTTGATGGCCATTTCGCTGACGGTCTGCTGGTGGAGCCAGAAGGCGCCGCCGACGACGAGGAGCGCGGTCAGGATGACGGCGGGAATCTGTTCTTTGAATTTCTGCCACATGGCGGAGGAGCGGGTTGGAGGTTGCAGGGACTTATCTTTGGAACGGTCGGGAATGCAACGCCGCGGTAAGGCGGGCCTTTGCAGTTGTTTTTCGGGAGGTCGCTCGCACGTTGGCGCGATGAGTTTGAACCGGTGTGAGCAGCGGGTGTTCGACTATCTGCAGAAGCATCCAGAGGAGAGACAGTTTTGGATGGGGAAGTTTCACTCGGCGGCGAAAACCGCGGGCGACGATCACGTTGCGGCAGCGAGGCTCGAGGTGGAGCTTTGGCGCTACTACGAGGAGCGGAGTGCGGTGGCTTCGCCTTTCAGGGAGGCGGCGCAGAGCGAAGGCCTGCGCCGGACCAGCATGCGGAACCTGGCCGAGCTCCTCCTGCGGCTCTGGACGGAGCCGCGGCCGAAAAAGAAATCGGACCGTCCCGTCATGTAGGCGGAGAAAAAAATGCGCGAGTCGCTGGAACTTCCGGAAAACCGTGCTTTCTTACTGCTCTCCAACTTTTCGCTTTCTCCTCCGCCTAGCGGGGGAGAATTGGGGTAAGTAAGAAAGCAATGGGCGGACCGCTTAGGGGTAGGCGGTCCGCCCTCTTTCTTTTTGGAAATGTCCGGGGCGCGCGTGGGCGGGCGGTCCGGCGTTGGAATCAGACCGGGTCCGCCTTGGTAGCGGCCGCGGCTTTATGCTCGTGGAAATCCTGCGCCGTGTAAGTCGGCTTCACGTAGCCGGCCCGGATGACGAAGTCGCCGAACGATTCACCCGTGCTGCGCTCGGTGGCGTAGCGCCGGAAGATCGGTCCGAGCAGCGCCAGGAGGTCGCCGGTGGCGACCGAGGACCGGTAGAGCACGTTCAGCCGGGAACCGTTGGCGGCGGCACCGAGGTAGACGTTGTATTTGCCCGGCGATTTGCCGACGAGGCCGATCTCGGCCAGGAAGGGGCGGCCGCAGCCGTTGGGGCAGCCGGTGATGCGCAGCGTGATCGCATCGTTCCGGAGGCCGGCGGCTTCGAGCTCGGTCTCGAGCAGGGTGACGAGGTCGGGCAGGTAGCGCTCGCTTTCCGCCAGGGCCAGGCCGCAGGTGGGCAGGGCGACGCACGACATCGCGTTGAGCTTGAGGCCGGAGGCGTCGTTGGCCGTATGCAGATTGTGGCGACGGAGCAGCGCGTCGATGGTCGGACGCTCGGCGGCCGCGACGTTGGCGACGATCAGGTTCTGGTTCGGGGTGAGCCGGAACTCGCCCTTGTGGACCAAGGCGATCTCGCGCAGCGCGGTCTTGAGCTTGGCGTCGGCGGTGTCCTTCACGCGGCCGCTCTGGAGGAAAAGGGTGAAGTGATGGGCCCCGTTTTCCCCTGCGGTCCAGCCGTAGCGATCGCCGGTGGTGGTGAACTCGAAACGGCGCGGCGCCCCGAGGCGGTAGCCGAGGCGGCGCTCGACCTCCTGCCGGAACCAGAGCAGGCCGCGGTCGGCGATGGTGTATTTCAGGCGGGCGTGTTTGCGGTCGGTGCGGTCGCCGAAGTCGCGCTGGACCAGCACGACCTTCTCGGCGACATCGACCGCCTGCTCGACCGTGCAGAAGCCCAGGACGTCCGCGATCCGCGGATACGTTTCGAGCTGGTTGTGGGACATGCCGAGGCCGCCGCCGACGGTGACGTTGAACCCGACGAGGCGTCCGTCCTCGACGATGGCGATGTAGCCGAGGTCGTGCGCGTAGATGTCGACGTCGTTGCTCGGGGGCACGGCGACCACGATCTTGAACTTACGCGGCAGGTAGGTCTTCCCGTAGATCGGCTCGTGCTCGGGCTCCGCGCCGGAGACGAGTTGGTCGTCCACCCAGAGCTCGTGGTAGGCGCGGGAGCGCGGGAGCAGATGTGCGCTGATGGCCTCCGTGACGCGCTGCACCTGCGCGTGGATGGACGACAGGTCGGGGTTGGGGCTGCACATCACGTTGCGACTGACGTCGCCGCAGGCCGCGATCGTGTCGAGGTGGGCCGCGCGGTTGATCTGCTGGATCAGGGGGCGGAGGTTGCCCTTCACGACGCCGTGAAACTGGAAGGCCTGCCGCGTGGTGAGCTTGAGCGTGCCGTTGGCGTGGGAATCGGCGAGGCGATCGAGCTCCAGCCACTGGCCGGGGGTGCAGACGCCGCCGGGGACGCGCACGCGGGCCATGAAGATGAAGGCCTTCTCCTTGCCCTCCTTGCGGCGCTGGTTCCGCAGGTCCCGGTCATCCTGCATGTAGATGCCGTGGAATTTCGTCAGCTGACCGCTGTCTTCGGTGATCGCCCCGGTGGAGGCGTCGGCGAGGTCCTTGAGGATGCTTCCCCGCAGGAAATTACTCTCCGCTTTGATCTGCTCGTTCTTGTGGAGCGGCTTTGCGGTCGCGGGGGCGGCGGTGGTCTCGGGCGTGGAACTCATGCGGGAGTGGGAACGTGAAGGGTTGCGAGCGATGGGTGCAAGGCTGCGGCCAGCGCGTCGAGCGCGGCCGGGTGGGTGCCGATCAATTCGGTGAGATGCGGCCGGGTCGCGGCGTTCTCGGCGGTGGCCGCCGCGCAGATCTGGGCGATGTCACCGTCCGGTCCGGCATGGCGGCCGGGGGCGAGGAAGAGCATGGCGACGATCACGTCGCCGCCGGCGATCCCCGGCGTGCGCAATACCTCCGCGAGCAACGGGGGGTGTTCGCCTTCCATCGAGGCGGCGGTCACCGCGCCGATTTCACCGGCGAGCTCCGTGCGGACATGATCGGCGAGACGATTCCGGACCGCGGCCGAGCGCGCGGACGGGCCGCCATGATCCACGACGACGATCGGCGGCTGCACCAGGCGGCGCGTGGTCAACGTGGCACGGATCCGGTCGATGAGAATCCGGCCGAGCGTGCCGTGGGCGGACAGGCCTTCGGTGAACGTGAATGCAAACGGCAGCGCCTCCGTGCCGGATCCCGAAGGGGTGACCGCAGCGGTCGGCAACAACTCGCGTTGCAATTCCTCAAGGTCCTGCCGCAGCGCCGAGCCGATCGCGCCCTGGGCGCTCACGAAGAACGGGACGAAGACGAACTCGCGTTGGCCGAGCGCGGCCATCGCGCGCACAAACGCCCGCAACGTCCATGCCGGGGTGCCGTCGAGATCCGCCGCCGGGATGCGGTCACTGTGTTTCCACGAGACCGCGTGGACCTGCACGCCGACGCGCCGGCCGAGCGCAGCGGCGAGGGCGCGGAGATTGCGGTGGGCCGCGGGCTCGAGCGAGCCGTTGTCGATCAGCGCGACGATCATGCGTCCGGGGCGGCGGGTTCCGCTTGGGCGGCAAACCACGCGAGTTTATCGGCAAGGGCGGCGACTTCCCCGATCACGACGATGGCGGGCGCGCCGAAACCGGCCCGTTCGGATTCGAGCGCGATGCGGTCGACGGTTCCGATCATCTGCCGGTGTTGCCCGGTGGTTGCGGATTGGATCACGGCCGCGGGCGTGCCGGGAGCGAGCCCGCCGGCCTGCAGCCGTCGCGTGATCGTCTCCAGATTCTTCATACCCATGTAAACGCACAGCGTCGCGCCCAGCTGGCCGTAGTCCTCCCAGCGGATCGCGCTGTCCGGCTTCGCCGGATCTTCGTGCCCGGTCAGGAAAACCACCGCCGATGCATGCGCCCGGTGCGTGAGCGGGATGCCCGCATAGGCGGCCGCCGCGAGAGCCGAGGTGACGCCGGGCACGATCTCGAACTCGATGCCCGCCAGGGCGAGCGCCTCCGCCTCCTCGCCGCCGCGGCCGAAAATGAACGGATCGCCGCCTTTCAGGCGCACGACCGACTTTCCGGCGCGGGCGAGACCGATGAGGATCGATTCGATGTCGCGCTGCGGGCAGCAGAAACCGCCGCCTTTCTTGCCGACAAAGACCCGTTCCGCGTCGGGCCGAGCCAAGGCCAGGATCGGCGGTGCCACCAGATAATCGTAGACGACGGCGTCGGCCTCGCCGATGAGCCGGGCCGCCCGCAACGTCAGCAGTTCAGGGTCTCCCGGGCCGGCTCCGACCAGATAAACTTTGGCAGCAAGGCTCATACGCGGTCACGAAAGCCGAATGCATGCCGCTCGCTCAAATGCGGGCAACGCTTTTGCAGACTGGGGCTTCCGGTTAAACATGACATCTTTAGTCAATATGACGTCTTTAAAACTTTACGCGGAAGCAGCCGGGCGCAAGCCTTCTCGGTGTCATGTCTGCAACTTCGCCGCTTCACCGCCGGAACTACCAGCTCCCCGCCGCTGTTCCAGCCCGCCGCGTTCCCGCGGCAAGGTGAGCCGCCCCGCAGCCAGGACGATCCTCACCTCTCTTTTCCGAGCATGACCACTTCCGAACTTCTCCACGCCAACACCGAGCTGCGAACCCAATCGCCCGAGGCCGTGATGCGCTGGGCGATCGCGCGCGCCGGTGGCCGGGCGATCGTTTCCACCAACTTCCGTCCCTACGAAGCGGCGATCCTGCATCTGGCGGTGCAGGTGCAGCCCGACATTCCGGTGCTCTGGGTCGACCATGGCTACAACCGGCCCGCGACCTACCGGCATGCCGAAGCGCTCCGGGCGCAGCTCAAGCTGAACCTCAAGCCGTTCCTGCCGCGGATGACCGCCGCGCATCGCGACGCGATTCACGGGCCGATTCCCACCACGGAGGATGAGGAGGGCCTGAAGCAGTTCAGCGCGCTGATGAAACTCGAGCCGTTCCAACGCGGCATGAAGGAGCTCGCCCCGACCGTGTGGATCACGGCGCTGCGCAAGGTGCAGAATCCGAACCGGGCCGGCCTCGACATCGTGTCGCTCGATCAGAATTTCGGCGCGTTGAAGGTCAGCCCGTTCTTTTACCAGTCCGACGCGGACCTGGATGCCTATCTCGCGCAGCATGCCTTGCCCAACGAGTGGGACTACTTCGATCCCGCCAAAGCCGACGAGAAACGCGAGTGCGGTCTCCACGCCGCCTGGGGCAAAAAGGCGGTCGGCGCCTGAGTCCGGCCCTCCGATCGTATCCGACGTTCACTTACATCCGATTTCATGACGAGTTATCATCTCGACCACCTGCAGCATCTCGAGACCGAGGCGATCCACATCATGCGTGAGGTCGCGGGCGAATTTGAGCGGCCGGCGCTGCTCTTCTCCGGCGGCAAGGACTCCATCTGCCTGCTGCGGCTCGCGGAGAAGGCCTTCCGGCCGTCCGACCTCCCGATGCCGCTGCTCAACGTCGACACCGGGCACCATTTTCCGGAGCTCAACGAGTTTCGCGACCGCCGCGCCAAGCAGCTCGGGGCGAAGCTGATCGTCCGCACGGTCGAGGACGCGATCGCGAAGGGCATCGCCGTGCCGGCGCCGGGCGAGATCAGCCGCAACAAGCTCCAGATCCCGACCCTGCTGGCGGCGATCGAGGAGTTCCGCTTCGACTGCTGCATCGGCGGCGCGCGGCGCGACGAGGAAAAGGCCCGCGCGAAGGAGCGCTTCTTCAGCTTCCGCGACGCCTTCGGGCAGTGGGATCCGAAGAACCAGCGGCCCGAGATCTGGAATCTCTACAACGGCCGGCTGAACCAGGGTGAAAACATGCGCGTGTTTCCGCTCAGCAACTGGACCGAGATGGATGTCTGGGAATACATCCAGCGCGAAAAACTCGAAGTGCCCAACATCTACTTCAGCCACACGCGCAAGGCGGTGCGCCGCGGCGGCCAGTGGCTGCCGGTCACGAATCTCCTCCCGCCGAAGCCCAACGAGGAAGTGCGCGACATGGTCGTGCGCGTGCGCACCATCGGCGACATCATCAGCACCGGTCTCGTGGAATCGCCCGCGACCACGGTGGAGGACATCATCGCCGAAATCGCGGCGGCCCGTGTCACCGAGCGCGGTTCGCGCGCGGACGACAAAGCCTCCGAGGCGGCCATGGAGGATCGCAAGAAGGCCGGATATTTCTGACCGCGGCACAGGGATTCCTGCGCCGACTCCACGCCAGCCGACTGCCAACGCTCACCCAACTTTCACGTTCGTGTATTCCGAAGAAGTCATGCCATCGACCACACCGGCGACGGTCCCGATCGATATCCTCCGTTTCAACACCTGCGGCTCCGTCGATGACGGCAAGTCCACGCTCATCGGCCGCCTCCTCTACGACTCGAAGTCGCTCATGGAGGACCAGATCGAGGCGCTCGAGCGCTCGGCCGACATCACCGGCGGCGGGCAGATCAACCTGGCCAATCTCACCGACGGCCTCCGCGCCGAGCGCGAGCAGGGCATCACGATCGATGTCGCCTACCGCTACTTCGCGACGCCGCGCCGGAAGTTCATCATCGCGGACACTCCCGGCCACGTCCAATACACGCGCAACATGGTCACGGGTGCCTCGACGGCCAACCTGTCGATCATCCTCGTCGATGCGCGCGCCGGCGTGATCGAGCAGAGCAGGCGGCACACCGCGATCGCGGCGCTCCTCGGCATCCCGCACCTCGTGGTGGCGGTGAACAAAATGGACCTCGTGGGCTGGAGCGAGCAGCGCTTCCTCGAGATCCGCGCGCAGTTCGAGGAATTCCTCCCGCGCTTCAACATCAAGGATGTGAAGTTCATCCCGCTGAGCGCGCTCAACGGCGACAACGTCGTCGATGCCTCGCCGCACACGCCGTGGTATTCCGGGCCCACGCTGCTCAGTCATCTCGAGACCGTGCACATCGCGAGCGACTGGAACCTGAACGGCTTTCGTTTCCCCGTGCAGTGGGTCAACCGCCCGCACAATCCGACGGACGCCACGCTGCACGATTTCCGCGGCGTCAGCGGCCAGATCGCCGGCGGCATCGTGAAGGTCGGCCAGAAGGTGATCGCGCTGCCCGCGGGCGTCGTCACAACCGTAAAGGAAATCTGGACCCTCGACGGCCAGCTGCAGGAAGCGTTCTGCCCGCAGTCCGTCACGATCGTGCTCGAGCACGATGTCGATGTGAGCCGCGGCAGCATCCTGATCGGGCCCGAGCACCTCCCGGGTTCGAGCAGCGAACTGCAGGCCAAGGTCTGCTGGATGCACAGCCGGCCGCTGCAGGCCGGACGGAAATACTTCGTGAAACACACGACGCAGACGGTGCAGGCGGTCGTGACCGGCCTCGTGAACCGGCTCAACATGTCCACGCTCGAGACCGAGGCCGATCCGGCCGAGCTCGCGATGAACGACATCGGCGAGATCCGGCTGCGCACGGCGAAGCCGCTCGTTTTCGACGGCTACGAGACGAACCGGCTGACCGGCTCGTTTATCCTGATCGAGCAGGGCACCAACGCGACCGTCGGCGCGGGCATGCTCCTGCCGCCGCGCGAGGTCGTGAAGTCCGAGAACGGCGACTACGTGATCTGAGCGCGCGTTCCGTCTGCCCGAGGCATGAAGATTTCCGTGCAGGTCGATTATGCGTGCCGCGTGATGGCGGAGCTGGCGCGCCTGCACGGGAGCGGCGAACTCGCCCAGATCGAACATCTCGCGCGGGTCGAGGCGGTGCCGCCGACGTTTCTCGCGCAACTGCTCGGGAAACTGCGCCACGCGGGGCTCATCGTGAGCCGGCGCGGCAACCAGGGGGGCTTCACCCTCGCGCGTGCGCCGGAGAGCATCTCGGTCTTCGACGTGGTCACCGCGATCGAGGGACACTGCGTCCAGTTGAGCGGCAATACCGAGGGGCGCAGCGGCCGCCGCATCAAGGAGGTGTGGCTGGATGTCGCGCAGCGGATCGAGACCCGGCTGAAGGAGCAGACGCTCGACCGGCTGGCCAGCAGCCCGGCCACGGAGATGTATCACATCTGAGCCGCTTTGCAGCCTGGCGGGTCTGCGCGGGACAGTGACTGCGGCTCAAGGCAGGTGCGGTGCGAGGTCGAGTTTCTCGCTTCGGCCTGCTTCGTGGTAAGACACGCCGGTCCCGATCTTCACCTTGAAGTGGGCTGCGGCGCAGACGATGGGCGTGGGGAAGCGGAGCGAGGGGGTAGGGATCCGCCTGCGCCGCAGAAAGCGCCCGACGCGGCGGCGACCATCGCGCTCAGGCAGGCGCGAGGGGCTCGATCGTCACGGCGCAGGCCTTGTAGGCGGGCTGGCGGGAGTGCGGATCGAAGGCGGGAAATGTGAGGCGGTTCACCGCGTCGAAATGCATCGGCAGGAAGACCTGGCCGGGTTGCACGGTGGCGGTGACGACGGCGACGGCGTGCGCGATCCCGCGGCGGGAGCGGACGGCGATGCGTTGCCCCGCAGAGATGCCGAGGCGGGCGGCGTCGTCCGGATGAACGTCGGCGGTGAGGACGGTCGGCGCGAGTTTGCGCAGCACGGCGCTTTTGTCGGTGCGCGATCCGGTGTGCCACTGCGCGGAGGAACCGCGGCCGGTGAGGAGCAGGAACGGATACTCGGCGTCCGGCGGCTCGGGCAGCGGGCGCGGCGGATCGAACAGAAACTTCGCGCGGCCGTCGGGCGTGAAGAAGCGGCCATCGGCGAAGAGGCGACGCTCCTGGATTTCGGATTGGGGATTGGGGATTTCGGATTGGGCAATCCGCGATCCGCAATCCGCGATCCGCGATTCGGACGTCGCGGCCGGATACGGCCACTGGATGCCGCCGGCGGCGGCGAGGTGGTCGTAGTCGCGGATGCCGGTGAAGTCGAAGGGGCGGCCGCGGGAAAGCATTTTCAGGAGCTGGAAGGTGGCGGCGGGGCTCTGCCAGGCGCGGAACATTTCGCCGCAACCCCAGGCTGCGGCGATGAGCTTGAAGATCGCGAAGTCGCTCAGCGCCTGGCCGGGAGCGCGGGCGACTTTGCGCGCCACGCCGAGGCGGCGCTCGCTGTTGATCATCGTGCCTTCCTTTTCGCCCCAGCCGGCAGCGGGGAGAACGAGGTGCGCGAGCCGGGCGGTCTCGGTCGTCGCATACATGTCCTGCACGACGAGGAAATCGAGTTTGCCGAGGAGCGCCTGCGCGCGCGACTGGTGGATCCACGAGTGCGCGGTGTTGGTCGCGATCACCCATAGACCGCGGATCTCGCCGCGGTCGATCGCATCGAGGATCTGATCGTAGGCGTAGCCGGTGCGGCCGGGGATCGCGCCGACGGGCAGCCCGACGAGTTCGGCGACGTGCGCGCGGTCGGTGGCGCTCGCGAAATCGTAGCCACCGAGCAGCGAGGTGCTGTTGCCAAAGAGCCGCGAGCCCATCGCGTTGCACTGGCCGGTGATCGAGTTGGCGCCGGTGCCGGGGCGGCCGATGTTGCCCGTCATCAGCGCGAGGTTGATGATCGCCTGGGCGGTGCGTGTTGCCTCGTGGCTCTGGTTGACGCCCATGGTCCACCAGAACGACACGCGTTCGCGGGTGGCGATGATCTCGGCGAGCCGATGCAGCGTGGCGGGAGGCAGACCGCAGTCGACGGCGACGCGCCCGGGCGTGAATTCGGCGAGGAAGCGGGCGAAGTCATCGAAGCCGGTGGTGTGCGCGGCGATGAAGTCGCGTTTGACCGCGCCGCGCTCGAGCAGCAGATGCGCGAGGCCGTAGAGGAGCGTGAGGTCGGACTTCGGGCGGAGGGCGACGTGCAGCGTGGCGGCTTGGGCGGTCTCGGTGCGGCGCGGGTCGACCACGACGATCTCGGGCGAGCGGCGGTTGCGCATCACGCGCTGCCACATGATCGGATGTGCGATGCAGGGGTTGGCGCCGACGAAGACGAGGGCGTCGCTCTCCTCGAAGTCGGCGTAGGTGAACGGCGGGGCGTCGAAGCCGAACGACTGCTTGTAGGCGACGTGCGAGGTGGCCATGCACTGCCGCGTGTTGGAGTCGCAGTGGAGGCCGCCGAGGCCGAATTTGAACAAGGCGCCGAGCAGCGCCATCTCCTCGGTGAAGATCTGGCCGGTGCTGAGAAACGCGATGGCATGCGGACCCTGCGCGGCCTGGATTGCCTTCATCCGCGTGGTGAACGCGGCGAGTGCCGCAGGCCAGGAGGCCGGCTCGAGTTGCTGCGTATCCGGATTTCGGATCAGGGGCGTGGTCGCGCGGTCGGGGGCGGTGAGCGGGGTGAGCGCCTCCCAGCCCTTGGGGCAGGCCATGCCGAGGTTGACGGGGTAGTCGGGGTCGGCGCTGAGGTTGATCGCCTCGCCGGCGGGCCCGAGGTGGATCTTGAGCGAGCAGCCGGTGCTGCAGAAGCCGCAGACGGAGGTGGTGACGGCGCTGGGCTGCAACCGCGCGGGCACGTGGCCGAGGCCGAAGGCGGCGGGGCGCTGCACGAGTTCGGACGTCATCGGTCCGTGGCGCGCGTGGAGCAGTTCGGCGAACGGGGTGCTCATGGGCTCACGCGGGTTGGCCGGGCATTTTCGGCGCCTCGACGGCGCGGAAGAACAGGAGGCGATCGAGGGCTTCGCTGACGATGAGCGGCAGCAGGGCGGCGAGCGGCGCAGGCGAAAACAGGAGTGGGACGGCGACAAGGGCCGCGAGTGCGCGCGCGACGACGAGCGGTCGCAGGGGGCCGCGTTGCAGCCGCGCGGAGACGGAGGCGCCGGCGAGCGAGCGGGCTTCGACGCCGAGTTTTGCGAGGAGCAGGGCGATGGTGACCAGCGGAGGCGCGAGCAGCGTCGACGCGACGAGGGCGGCGGTGCCGAAAAAGCGGGGGAAGGTCTGCGTCGCGCGCCAGAACGCGCGGTGCGTATCGACGTAGATCATGGCCGAGCAGGCGAGGCCGAGGAGCCCGACGATTGCGGCCGGCCGGACGAGGGCGGGGATGAGCAGCGCACCGGCGGCGAGGGCGAACCAGAGTCCGAACGCGAGCGCCTCGCGGGTGAGCCAGCTGCGGCGCCAGCCGAGAAAAATCCGCCAGGCGCGCGTGGGGCGGCCGAGATGAAGCACGCTCGCGGCAAGCCCGGCAGCGCCGAGGGCGACCGCGGCGATTGTCACGTTATACGTGACATGAGGTTGGAGGGCGGCGGCGAGGGAGCAGCCGATGGCGGCGGGGAGGAGGGTGAGCAGCGCGACGAGGGGGGCGTGGGCGGGTTGGACGCGGAGGGAGGTCGCGTCGGCGGCGACGAGTCCGGGCGGGAGCGGGCGGCGGGAAACGTAGCGGGTGGTG
>JACCED010856937.1_pt1 | contig 30439 bp, 22 predicted proteins | sample 7455021 | NCBI WGS metagenome assembly JACCED01 (sample SAMN15323456, study PRJNA562643) | freshwater metagenome | isolation source: river surface water | place: USA:Blue River Watershed | collected 2017-08-19 | reverse complement strand
CTTATCACCTTTACGAACTTGCTCAATAATTGTTTCACAAGCTTCAAAAATACCCTCAACGGTATCTACCGAAACATAAAGGAGTTTGGAAATATCCACCCCAATTGCTTCTAAAAACTCTCTACTAACTGCGGTTTCCGTATCGATTAATACTGCAACACCACCTTTACGTTGTGTTTCAGCTAACAGATGGGCGGAGAGCAGAGATTTTCCACTCTGCTCTAAACCCGTAATTTCTGTTATTCTACCAACTGGCAAACCACCATAAGGTCTGTTTGAGATTGCAACATCTAGCATTGCGTTTCCCGTAGATAACCAATCTTTGACGTTGGTAGGTGCATCTGCACTATCATCATCTAAGAAATAGGCAATCTTCCCATCCTTATTTTGTTTGTTTAGAGAATCGGCAAGTAAACTTGCTAAGTCTTCTTCTCTTTTTGCCATTTATAACTTTTTATTAGTTGTTAAATAAATCATCGAATGCCGATGCTACATCATCCTTTGGTGCGGATGCTTTTGGTGCAGGTGTTACAGGTAACTCATCATCCCAAGGTAGTTTATCTACTACTGGTTTTGATTCTACTGCTCCACCTAAATCATGTGATACTGATGATTTTGGTTTTGGTGCTTCTAATTCAGCAACAACTTCATCACTATCTCCGTTTGCTCCTGCAGTTGGGTTTAACCAATTTTCCAATACTGCTTTTAATTCTGCGTATGATAATTCAGAATACAAATCAGTAATTTCCTTTTGCCCATTTAACAATTCTGTTACTGCTTCTGCATCTGGTAAGATTTTAGATGTTGCAGGTTTAACTCTAATTGTAGTTGTTGGGTATGCTGCATTAGATTCCTCTGCGGATGTTACTTCTAATACAATATCACGACCTGTATGTGGGTCTGTAATATCACCGTAATCAGGGTCTGCAATATATCCTAAAATATCCTGATAAACCGTTTTACCAAATCCCCAAAATTTAACTCCCTCACTTTCTTTACCACGAACAATAACTGGTGCAAAAGTTCTTAATTTCGGCTCCATCTTCTTACCCGCTTTCCAATCATCTGTATCACCTGTACGTTTTAACTTTTCAGCAAATTCTACGATAGGGTCAGGTCGTCCAAATGAGATTGGAGATAAGTAAGTTTTGTTGTTAATATTGTAGTGAAAATACAATTCAATAAAAGGATTATCTTTGTTGAATTTGTAAGGTAAAATACGGATTTGAGATTTTCCGTTTGCAGGTTTCCAGATTGAATCTGATTTCTTTGTGTTTGTTTGAAGAGAGCTAAATCTCTTTAATGCTAATGAAATATCCATTGCTTTTTTAAATTTTAAGTGTTAATAAATTGTTTTAAGTTTTAAGGTTTTATCGCGATTACCTATATCTAAATATAACCTTTTTGCTTTTATTGTAACAAATATACGAAATATTTGTTACATTTCCAACTATTTTTCAATAAAAAAATCAGAAAATTCGTTTATCATTATTTGCTTCCATTTTGGAATATCTACATCATATCTGATATTCATTCCAGAATATTCTTTAATTAAATTTTCGTTTATATCCATTTTCTTTTGAACTTCGGATGAGTAATAGTATTCATCTGTCATATTGTTCATAAAATCTTCAATATTATCAAAAAATAATTCAAATCCTAAATTTTTTAATGTAGTTGATAATAAATTATTATTTTCATGCACAAATATAACATTTCTATACAATAATGGATATATCGATTTTCTACTCAATGTATGATGATATTCGGCATAATCTGTACTTCCATCCGATAATCCAAAATACGGTTCACATAGTATATTAAATTTACTCATAGAATGTAATTCTTGAGCTCTATTTTGAGTTTCATTTTGAGCATGTACATCAACTAACTCTGGTGATAATTTTAAATTTTCTAAAAAATCAAAATCTATACCATTTTCAATTGCATATTTTTTATAATGCCTATAATACTGATGTGTTTGTATTGAATGATGGTTATGATACGATATAAAATTTTCAGGATTAAATAATTCATTTTTACGATTTAAATAACAAATTATCTCATCTCTGTTTATTTTTCTATTATAATTTAAAAATAAAAGTTTTTTAGTTCGTTCTATATTATTATTTCTAAATGCACCTGCGTAATTTTTTATAAGAGTTGCCGGTGAATTTGCAATAATAGTTTTACCATATTCATTTGGATATTTTACTTTTAAAAAATCATTTACACAACAATTAAATGATTGAATAAATACTTTTAATCCGGCTTTTACGCATCTATCAATTATTTCTGATATGGACTCAAAATCATAATTGAATTCTTCTGATGCATGTACTAAAACTTTTTTATAATTCTGTATAATATGATTTATAGTATTATTTAAATAATGCCTTTGGTTTGAATGTAATTCGTATGCATCGTGTGAAAATTCACTTCTACATAACCCAATTGTATCTAAATAATTTACAATATAAACATCGTCAAAATTTAGATAATTTTCTAAATGGTTACGTTCTAAAAAATGATGTCCGAGATTAGTATTTACCATCTTATTTTTGCCCAATTTAAAGTCTTTATTTTGCCCATTTACCTCTACTAACTAATTGAGCAATGATTCCATATACCGATAAATCTTCATATGTATCTTGCACCGATTCACCTACTTCATCTGGCTGACCTAATACTACTAATTGCTTTAATCTTTGAACCTTATCATTGATTCTAAACCAAAGACCTGTAAGTGATAACTTAATATCATCTTTACTTTGTAAAGGAGTACCTACTGAAATATTACCTGGTCCGTAGTTTCTTTGTTTCTTACAAAATGTTTCATACATTTCATTTTGAATTTTTGCAAATTCTGCCATCATTTCAGGATACACCCTTTCACAATGTTCTCTTGCCGTTTCTTCTTTAATTTCTGACATAACTTATTTTTTAATACCCCATTTTTTTTCTAACATTTTGTAATATCGTTCTGTTTTGTTTCCATTATACAGAAAATACACAACGTGGATGTCTAGCCACAATTCAATCTTTTTGAATAACTTTTTCATTTTGTTTATCTATTTTGTTTTTAAGTTTTAAAGCTAAAGCACATAATTCATATTCTTCTTCCTCTTCCAATATTTTTAAATTATCATCCAATAAACCATCAAATTCATTACTTCTGATTGATAGTGCAATAATTAAAATACCTTTAACACTAATTTCAGCAAAATCAATCTTTTTTCGTTTCGTTTTTAGAGCATATTCTATTGCAAGAATTATTGCTTTCGCAATATCTTTTTTGTGATTTTCGAATACTTCGTTTGGATTATCTTCTAAAATTTGTAAAGGTTCGAATTTTTCTTTCTTCATTAATACAAATATACGAAAAATATTTTACTTTTCCAAATTATCTATATTAATTGCTTTAAAAACTTTTGTAGGAATTTTTTTGTATCCATTTGGAGATGTAGTGATGATACAATTTTTGTAATCATCCCATTCTAACTGATAACTATTATCTAGCATACCACCTGTTTTAGATTTTACAACTTCATTAAGTGCGTTGATGGTGTAGATTGTATTTGATTGTTTTTTTCTATGAACCAAAATAGTTTTCCAATCAGAAGAAATTGCAGAAGAACCCTTTTCTACATTAAATGTAATATAGAGTTCTCCCGCATTTGTTTTACTTTCTAATACGAAAACATTTGGATTTGTAAGTGTATATTGGTTTAGAACGAATTCTAAAGATTTATCTAGTTCTTCTTTTGTAGTAAAAAGACATAATAACTGTGTATTCATTTATTATATATTATGATTATTATCTAACATATATATAAATTACAAAACAAAAGCGAGTTTTTACTTATTTTTGAACCTTATTATTTAAACATTTTTGTAAATCAGGACCCAAATATCCTAATACACCTTTACTTTTACCCTTTGTTCTATATGTTTCAGTTCCAATTTTAGCTTTTGTTTTACCATCTTGGAATATGATTGAATCATTTTCCGGTGATACTCTCAATCCTTTTCTCATATGAGTTAATAATGCTTCTCTTCCAGCAGGTGTTTCTGTTTCTCCTTTAAATCCTGTCAATTGAGATAAACACTCTCTATAATACGATGGTTCTACATTTAGACCATTAATATTATGAGAACTAACACCATCTCTTTCACCATTTACATAAGCAGTAAAGTGCATTCTACCTAAAAAGTCATTTACATATGCCTGTTGATGTGGTCCGTTTTCTCCATTTGGATTATTTGGATATACGTTAGGGTCGGATGCATCTGCTTCTTGAATTCCTTTTACAATTTTAGCATGAACAACTGCCATTACTTCTCTACGTTTTCTACCCGTTTCCTTTAATGGTTCTGTTGATGTTACAATACTACTTAATTGTTGAGATGTAATTCCATATTTTTTAGCAAAATTTTCTATATTGTTTGGATTTACATTTTGAATCATTTCACTAATTTTCAATACAGTATCCAATGCGTTTTGGTCTGGATTATCACTTGCTGCATTGGCAAATACTGCTTTTAATATTGTATCATTGGAATATGGTGGATTTAATCCGTTTTCAGTTGCGTATTTTTTAAACCAAGGTTTGTTGGTCACACCATCAGTACCTTTCATATAATCTTTTTTTCCACCACCTGCTAATGGGTAATCACTTAATACATTTCCAATTGCTTCATTTTCGGCAGATGTTTGTTCTGGTGATTTTTTAGATTGAGATTCTACGAATGCCTTTGTATCACTTATTACAGTTTGATTTGAATCTGATAATAATTTTTCTGATTCTTTAAATGTTTTTTCTAACTCTGGACTTAATTTATCACCCATTACTTTTCTCATTGCTTCCATTACTTTGGCAGGAGATGAATTACTGTGTGGGTCTTTAAATGTTTTTTTATTGGATGTATGTTTGAATCCAATAGTTCCATCATTTGTTTCGTATATAATACCGGTATCGGTTTCTTTAAGTTTATCTAAATATGATAGTTGTTTTTTATAATGTGCTTCAGATTTTTTATCTCCGTTAGCAACTGCCTCATCTCTTTTATTTTCTAATAACTTTTGAACCATTGCTTTATTTTGCTTATCCATAATAGCACCTTGTGGTAATCCATCTGGTTGTGGATTTTTAGCATTATAAGCAGAAACATTTTTTAAAGTTTGTGCTTCATTTACAGCAGTTCTTACTGCAACCTGTGCCCAAGCTCTTCTAACTGATTCAGGTTGTATTTTTTGTGCAAGTGGAGTTTGCATCATTTCTTCCATTGCAGCATCTACTTTTTCTTTTGTTATACCATCATTGAAGAAATTGTTTACATATTTAGCACCATTGTTTTCTGCAAATGAAGAACCAGGAGTTCCAGGAGGTAATATGTGTGCTTGATTTATATCTTCATTTCTAGCTGATATAGTTTGGATTGCAAATTGTGTTTTATTTTCCGATGCATCAAACTCCGAATTATTTTTATCAACGATTGCATCAACCATTTTTTTCTTTTGGTCTGCCGTTAATTTATCATAATCAACTGTTGGTTGTTCCTTTGGTTGAGATGTAGGTGTTTGTGTACCCTTTTCAGCGGATGTTTGGAAATCACTACCACTTAACTTTTGACCTTGTTTAGGTTGTGATTGTTGTGTAGGTTGAGTTGGGTCTAAGTGAGTTCCTGCTTTAATAGCATCATCTTTTGCTTGTTTACTTCCAAAGTAAATAAGTTTTCCACTTTCCTTTGACCTTGCTGCAAGTGATTTATCAGGTTTAGTTTCTTCTTTTATGTATTCAAACACAACGGATGCTCTATCTGCCAATTTCTGAGCAGAATCAATACCTCTTTCTCTTAAAAGTTTTACTAATTGAGTTTTGTGGGATTCATTTGTTAAATCAACAATACCTACTTTATAACTTAATTCCGCTAATATCTCGTCAAAATTTGGATACATAATTTATTTGTGTTTCTGTATATGTTATAAATATAAAAGTTTATTGTAAATGAACCAAATTATCGTAATTCGTTCCTTCATCTGCTTTGACGGGGAATCCACCTTTTTCCATAATTGTCGGTAGGAGGTTCAAAATTTTATCCCTTTCCGTTGGATGAGTGTCGATTAAGAACGCATCATATGTGTATAAGATTATTTTCGATTTCATCCCACTCAAAAACTCCAACATCTCTACCATCTTCATATAGTTTATTTCAGTTTCCAATGCTTGTAGAAGATAGTTAAATATTTTTTGTTGTGTTGGTGTTTCTATTCGATTGTGTTGAATCTCTCTTTTGAATAGAGGTGTTATCAACTTACCCGAAATTACATACCGTTGATACAAATTGTCGATATAAGAATCTACTTTTTGAAAGAATGGTATGGTTCTTGCAAAGTCGTCTAACCCCCCATACAAATACTTAAAGGTTAATCCCTTTGCGGTTTCGTAATCACACCCATAATGGTTTGCAAGATATTGGTGAGCAGAGATTCCTTTTGGAAACTTATACCCAATCAACCCCGCAATCAAACGGATGTGGTAAGATTCATAATCGAATTGAATTAAACTCCCAAAAGTCCACCTACTAATGATAGTTCCCCTACTCCCATCACCTTTAGGAAGAGCAGAATAGTTTACGTTTAAATGTCTATTGGATGGTCTACCCGTTATAGTATATGGATTGTATTGTGTGTACACCCTACCCTGATTGATGTATCTGTAATCGAAGCTAAATCTATCAATAAATTTTTCCTCTTCGACTTGAACCCCCGCCCCTTCCACTTTTCCTAATAGGGAGATTGAATCTGAATATTTACTATACCATTCTTTTATCTCAAAACCATCAGGTATTGATTTTAAGAGTTCATACCACTTCATAAGAGGAATACAATCATTGTTCAAAAGATAATCGTTTCTATACCCCTTAAAAAGAGTTTCAGCAAAGTCATTAAATACAAAAGGTTTACCTACTGATTCAAAATATACCCATTCATAATCAAGTCCGTTTGATTGGATATATCGGTTTCCTAATACTAATGTGTTTGGATTACAGAGTTTGGATATTGGAAACACATCTACACTGTCTGCATCTATATGATTGAAATTAATAATACCATCTCCATCATTTGTTCTATAATATACAAATGATATTGGAAACATAGATTGATGTCCTCTGTTGGAACTCCATACAGGAACTATCAATTTAATTTCGGGCTTTGATTGGACAAAAAAATGTAGGGTATCCCTATTTTCTATTAAGTTCATACCCTACAAATATACTAAAAATATTTTACAATTCCAAATTATTCTCCCCAATGTTTTTTACGGAGTTCGTAAATATCAATTGGTTCTCTTTTCATTTGGTTTCCTTTATTGAAATAAGCACCTTCTTTTAAATAAGAAGTCAAATAGTTTCTTCTCATTCGTTTAGGGTCTCTATTTGGTTCTGAACCATGTACAACGTGTGAGTGTAATAAAACTGCTTGTCCTTTTCTAGCACATCCTTCTATTTTTCTGAAATCATGTCCTTCAGGCATTACACAACTCTTACCTCTTTCACTTCTCCAGTTATCGGTATTTGTTGCTTTTCTTTCCTCATTATCCTCAATTGATAAAACAGGCAATCTATGAGAACCTTCATAGTTCCACACTGCTCCGTTTTCAGGGTCGTGATTATCTAATGCAATTGCTACGTTGATAATTTCATTGTGTTTACATCCTGTGTAGAATCCATTTTGATGCATATCTCTTCCCAATTCACCTTTTGGTTTAAAATATGCCCAAGTTTGCATACCAATCACATCACCTTCCATTAAAAATTCAGATGCTTCAATCAACTTTGGATGAGCAAATAATTTTTCTAACTTTTCGGATTCTTTGTGGGGATACATAAATGGTTCGTACTCCTGCCATTTTTCAGGTTCTTTTTCGTTTCTCTCTAATCTGATACGATTGAGTTCATCATTGATTTCATCTACTTCTTCATCTGTCAATAACTCAATTGTAGTGAAACCTCTATAACGCCAATCAAATAGCATTTGTTGTTTTTCCTCTTCGGATAAGTGTTTGTATGTTTTCATAACTATATTTAGGGTATTATATATGTAAATATACTAAATTTATTTTTTATTTCCAAGCTTTTTAATGATTTTTATCATTTGTGAAATTGTAAAATATTAGGTAAATACAATCCTAAATTTTTTATAGTTTCAGCTCCTAATCTTATAGATGCTCTGTTTGCATTAAATACTCCTTTATCTACAACCATACCATTTTCATTATATACCATATCCAAAGGACCTGTTATTCTCCAATAAATACTTTCCGATAACCAATAAGGATTTTTTAATAATTGTACATAAGTTTTTTCATCTATTTCATATACAAACCCATTTATATCATTTGCTTTTTGAGTAAAAAATCTTTCTACAAAACCTTTTGCATAATCAGTTTCCGTTGGCGATGGTACAATCGTCTGTGGTATAAACAATGAATGAAATTCTTTATCTTTAATTAAATTTTGGTACATTATTATATTTGTTTTCTTAACCAACCAGCAGTAATGGTAGTTAGCCATCCATTTTCGTTAATTCCTTGTTGTATTGAGGTAATTTGAAAACACCCATTTTGATTATATACTTCTGGAACACCTTCTATAAGAAAATAATCTCCCGTAGAAAATCCAGACATCCCGTCTATTGCAATAGTAACATCTACACCAGAAACTAAAACCGTATCTGGATTTGGTTCTTTTACTAAATAATATTTTAATAATGCTTCATCCGTATAAATCATATTATGCGTATTTACATCATTTGGATTAAATCTAAATCTAACATAATTTTTACTTACCGATTCTTTTGCCTGTTTTACTTTATCAGCTTGTTCTTTTGCTTTATCTAATTTTTCTTTTTCTAATTCTTTTGCAGTTTTTGGAGTAGCAGTTTTAGCAGCAGCTGCTTCTTCTTCTTTCTTTTTTTTATGAAGTTGTTTTTGTACTCTAATTTCAATTGGATTTATAGCATATAATCCATCTGCATTTTTAAAATACTCCATATTTGCACTTGTAGCCAAAGTTAATGGGTATCTTACATTATCCGGTTGTTGACTAGATAATTTTTCTTCTGCTTCTGAAATTTCTAATTTAGTTGAATATAAAGTTTGACCTGCCATTAAATCATCCATTTGAAAATCAAATGAAAATGATTGTAGAATCGTATTTTGAGGTCCAATTGTAAATTTATATGGTGGTTCGGTTTTTACTTCTGGATATACTTTTGATAATTTTCTATCAATAATAGTTAAACCGGTATTTAATCCACTACTATCAGGAGTTGCCAATTCAAGATAAGAATATCCATACATATTCATTTGAATTAAATTCAGCATTTCAAATAATAAATCTGAATTTTGAATTGCGTTTTTTCTAGCACTTACAAATGTATCATAATTTATGAATACATTTAATAAATTTCCGGTATAAGGTGGTAATGGTATTTCCGTATCATCGGTTGGTATTATAAAAGTTGTGTTTGCACCACTTTCATCCAAAAGAAACGAATATCCATTTATTTTACATTCTTTTCCAGTTGAAACTACAAATGTTTTCTTTTTTGTTTTTTTATTAGTGATACCTTCTGCTTTGTAATTTACTTTAATTTTTCCTTCATTTTCGTCGGCAATTATATCTGGCAATATTCCAGGAAAAATAACATTTTCATTAGAAGACATAAAATATTTTGTAGCCGATACTGGTATTGCATCAACTTCTATTCTACTTGGTTTTATACCAATTACTGCTTTACCTGTAATTATATTTTCCGAAATATTTAATGCATTTATAATTTGCAATATTAATCTAAATGAAATATAAGGTGTTTTTGATATTGTGTTATCTTCTGATTTTTTGTTTTCTATACCCCAGTTAAAAAATTCTTTTTTCCAAGCATCTGCATTTTTAAATGTTTCTGCCAAATCTGGATTAATATCTTCTGCTAATTTTGCAATATATGATTTATAATCACCTCTTACTATTTTTGCAGCTTTTTTACCTTCTGCTTTTGGAGTTTGACTAAGTAATTGAGATGCCAATTCATTACCTGCTGATATTTCTAAATTTACATTATATGTTCCATCTTCAGCAATTGAAAAACTATAACCTTGAACTTTACCAGTCCAAACATCATAATTACCACCTGTATCTTTTAATTTTTTTATATAATCTTTTTTATTTTGTTGCCAATCGGCATCTAATGGTGAATAAACTTTTGTAAAGTTATTTACAAATTCTTTCCATTCTCGTTTTGGAAACAAAACATTTGCAATTTTATTGTCTTTCGAAATTAAATCGGAATTATTACCATATTCTAACAATAATTGCATACCAGGTCTTAAAAAAAACATTTCAAACATTTCCAATTGTTTTAATGAAAATACTTTTATGTTTAATTTTGCCGTTTTTAAAACAGAGTTTTCACCACCATCTTCAATTTGTAAATCAATAATTAAAGGTACTGATAACTTTCTATTTGATTCACCGGTTACTTCAATTGGCTTTCCATTCAAATCATACCCTATAATACTATTACCAGTTTGATATAATTTAGAAACATCTGTTGTATTTGATAAAACACATCCAGAATATTTTGCATTATATTCTTCAGATAAAATCATTTCACTACTATGTTGAGTAGTTGTTACAACTGCAGGAGATGTAAGCATAACAAATGGTCTTAATCTAGTTGTTCTGGTTTGGTCACCAGCTCTTAAATCTAACTCATCTGTAATCCATTTTGGTATGGGTTGGATGTATGGAATTGCAGGCATAACTTATTTATTTATCTTGTCAAAATCTCTTAAAATGGTTGGTAAATCAGATGGTATTCTTAATTGAATTCCAGGTTCTATATTAAACGATGCATCGTTTAAATTATTTGCAATAGATATTACCCACCAATAAGATTTATCACCATAATATTTACTTGCTAATATATCCAATCTATCACTTGCTTCTGATATTACATAAATGTCATTATCAGTTGGTTTTATTTTTGGATATATAACAGAACTTAAATACTTTCTTTTAGTATTAGGTGTTGTTAATTGAGTTGTATATTGGTATCTACTTGCCATTTATTATGTATTTAAAAAAACCAGCGTTATTTGGATGAAGTACCTGATTGAATATCCGTTTCTTTAATTACAAATGGTTCGTTGTTCATTCCAATTTTTAAACGGTATATATCTTCATTATATGTATTACCATCAAAATCATATTTGTATTTAGTAACAACTCCATCAGGTTTATGAGTTTCGTGATTTTCAATTATTTTCATACCAATTGAAACATCTATTACCGATGGGTATAATGTGTTATCTTTATCTACACCAAAAAGTGAATATAAACCAGTTCCATCACTACCACCGTTTGCATCTGCATTTGGCCAAGTAACATTATCAGCTATACTAAATGATAAACTTTCTATATATCCAAATGCCTTATTATATAAATCACCTATTGTAAGATATACTAAATTTCCTGAAAATGCATATTGAGATGTTTGACTACCTCCATATGTCATTTGTGAAATTGTACTTGATGGAAAAGCCAATCCTTTTAAATAATTAACTTTTGAAATCATAGTCTGTTTTTCCTCTGTTGTAGTATAATATAATTTTAAATTAAATTTTAAACTACGTTCAACTCCTTGGTATCTATATGTTTTAAATGGATTTCCAACATATCTAAAATTTGACCATTCAGGCTGAACATCTTCAGTTATTCCACTTACTGTGCCTGAAAATGGAACTATTGTATTTTTACCATATTTTTGAAATAAAACCCAAACTTGATTTGTATTTTTATATTCTTTTATTAATTCTTTAAGTTTTTTACCATCTTCTATTGATGTATTATTATTTACATAATTATTACCAGCATCCCATTTAAAATAACCGGTTCTCTTTGATAAAGTTTTTACATGCGTTCCCGTTAGTATATTCTTTCCAATTTCATTTGGTGTTCCTTCTTTATATGTAAGCGGTACTGTATTCGCGTATTGATATATTTCTTTATAATCGGAAAACTTTTTGTTAGATAATAATGGGTCTCCACCTTCTTTTACACTTTGGTAATATGCACCATAATCTTCATCAAGAGTATCACTTAAAGATTTTTTTAATAAATTTTTTATTTTTTTTGGACTACCAAATTTATTAAGTGCTCCAATTGCCAAATTAGTAGCAACTCCTCTTGCAGATGTACCCCCTTGTGCTAATTGGCCTAAAACGGATGGTGGGGATGGGTTTGGTTTTATGAAATAATCTGTACCTGAATCTACTGCATCTCTTAAACCTGCTTCTGTAAATGCAGTTAGTGTTATTGGTTTTCTAAAAAATGCAGTTCCTTTAAATATAGTATCAGATGGTCTATTTGCAGTTCCTCCAATAGCACCTGCCAATTGACCACCTATTAAATCTCCTAAAGAATTTGGAGAAGATGCAAGTAAAGCTGCACCTCTTGGTGGGTTTATAAGTCCCCTACTTTCTATACGGATTAGTTCATCGTTGTATAGTTCTTTCTTTCCGGATTCAAAAAGTTCTAATATTGTAGGCATTTATAGTGTATTGATTTACTATAAATATGGATTATTTAAATTTATTACATACCGTTATTAGCACCAACTACCTCTTTTCTATTAATTGCCATTTGCTTTCTAGCATTAATCATTAGTTGATTACTTAATCTCATAGAGTTTATTTCGTTTGCCTTATATTGTTTTGTTTGGTCTTCTAATAAAATGTATTGTAATAATGTTGCACTTGTTCCAAGTAATTCAACCATTTTTTGTTGCAATCTTGTTTGATATTGAACATCACTCAATACCTGTGTTTGTGCGTTTGGTGGAACTGCACCTGCTTTACCTGGAGTAGCAACTGCTGGTGTTGCTCCTTTAACAGGTGGTTTAACTTTTGATGGTGCTTTTTTAGTATCTGGTGTTGAAAATGCACCCCAGTTTTGATATAAACCATAACCTGCTCCTAATACCCCACCAACTGCACCACCAACAAGATTACCAACACCTGGAATAACAGAACCTATCATTGCACCATAACCTGCACCAGCTAATGCAGAACTTGCAATATCAGCACCAGCTGCGGTTTTTTTGTTTCCTTTTGCAGCTTGATTTTCAGCATACGAATCTAATATCATACCACCAACAAGACTTGCAACCCCACCTTTTAACAAACCTTTACCCGCTTTCATTAAATTTTTAGGACTTAATACTTTTGTTAATGTTTTGGGATTTATTAAATTTTTAGCACCATTTAGTAAAGTTTTAAACTTCGAAGTACCTTTTGGTGTACGTGGTCCTTTTGGTCCTCTTGTTTTTCTACTTTTTTTATTTTTAGAAGGAGTGTCACTATCCGTCATATCGGATAAACCACTATCACTCATATTAACAACTTCTACTGGAACAGGACCACCGGTAAATAATTTAGATATAACATTACCTGCAATTCCACCTGCAATAGTTGCCAAACCAGTTCTCCAATTTTCACTAAACATTCTTTCAATACCTAATCTAGCAGAATCGGCAGCATTTTTAATTGCATCTGCACTTGTAATGAATTTTTTGTTTTCTGCATTATTTAATGCTTCTTCTGCTTTTTGTTGATTAAGTAAAAACGATTGATACTTTAAATATGCAGGTGATTTTAAATACGAATCCGTTATTGCAGTTTCTAATTCCGCTTGCTTCTTTTGTTGGTCTATTAAATTTTGCTGATATTTTTTATATCCATCCGATTTTAAATATGCTTCTGTTATTTGTCCAGATAATTTAGCATCAATAACTGCTGTCTTTGCTTGAATAGATGCCGTTTGAGATGCCAAACCCGCTTGCGCAGATTGTGTTGCTTTTAAAAATCCTTTATTTCCTGCTTTTACATTTCCACTTTGTGCACTTACATCTTTTGCACTTCCCGTTGCAATCTTTTGTATTGAATCCAAATCAAGTCCACCCAACGCTTGTGATAGTGCCTCTTGCTGGAACATATTCATTTTGGATGGGTCTAACCCTTGTGCCTTTATAGATTTTAATGCATCATCAGTTTTACCTTGTGCAAATAATGCTCTTGCTTCTGAAAGGTTTACATTTTTACCTAACATTGCAGATAATTCCATTTCTTTTTTGATACTATCTTTATAGTTCAAAACCATGCTCTTACCTGCTTTCGCAATATCTCCAAATGAAACTCCTAATTGTTGTGCATAAGCAACTTGCTTTTGTAATGCAGGACCTGATTTGATTTGGTATCCTAATGCTTCTTTGGATGCTTGTGCAACCTCTTCCATATATCCACCCAAATCTATACCCGCAGAATCTGCCATTGCTCGCATACCCTCCGTCATATTCAATGCACTTTCATTGGTAAGTTTTCCCATTCTTTTAAAGAAAGAAACCATACCAGATATATTTTCAGAAGATTGACCCGTTCTCTTTTCTAATACGGACATATCAGCTGCAAAATCAGATGAAACTTTAGTACCTAATGTTTTTGTTGCAGTAGTTAAAGAAGCGGCTACATTTTCTGCACCCACACCTGCTAATTGCATTTGTGCTGCACCGTATCCAATTGAACCTATACCTTTACCATAAAGTGCAGTTTTTGAAGCAGCTTGAAATTCTGCTGCACCCGTTTGCATTTGTGCTGAAAATTGAATTGCTGCTCTTTGTGATGAATGTGCAGCATCAATCATTAATCTATTTACTGTGTTAGCAGTATCTATACTATTTTGACTTACTTCTAATCCAATTTGTTTTTGAACAAATCCACGTTTTTGTTCAAGCTTTGCAAGATTGAGTTCACTATCTGCGGCATTTTTATTAACCTCTAAACCAATTCTTTGTTTTAAGAATCCACGTTTATTTTCAAGCTCAAACATTTTTCTGGATGTATCCAAATCACCTTGTGCTGCATCATTTAGTGCTTTTGTCCCAGCATCTAATTCAGCACCAAAGTATTTCATAGATAACGCACCAATAGCTGCACCTAATGCAGTCATTGCCATTTTTGTTCCTTCGGCGTTTTTACCAATATTTTTGAGAACATCACCCAATTCTCTCATTAGTGGAATGCCAGATGACCCCATATTATCTAATGTAGAATTTAATAGTGCGGCTTTTTGAGCAGTTTTATCATATGCTTTTTGAACAGATAACATTGAGTTACCCATTTTGTTCAATATATCTACTAAATCTGCGTTTTCTTTTTTATTAATTCCCGCTGATTTGGCCATTCTATCGAAATTAACACGCATTTCGTTTAATTTCTTATTAGCCTGTTCTTGGGTCATTAAACCATCCTTGACATCCTGATGGTATTCCTCAGCTTTACTTTGAAAATCTCCCCACATTTTGGAAAGTTTTCCAATCGCTTCTTGTTGCGTTTTTTCTAAATCAACTGCTTTTTCTAATGCATCATTTAGTTGATTTTGTATAACTAATTGAGATTCTTTTTTCTTATTTGCTGCTTCTATTAATTTATCAGTTTCTTTTGCTTGAGCAGTTTGTTTTGCAAACGCACTGTCTAAACCAGCAGTTTCCTGAGTTTTTTGTGATTTAACCGAATTAGTAGATGATGATTTCTTTTTAGCAGCCATTTATTCTATATTAGCTATATTTTTTAATTACGGCGTCAATATCAGTTGTATCCAAATTTCTTTTTTTTGCCATTGCTTGAGTGGCAGCCAATAGTTTATTCATATCATCATCCCATCCAGACCATATATCTGCCAATTCGGGGTCTTTATCTCTTAAACGAGATAACCATCCAGATTCTTTATTCTGCGATTTTGCTTTTAAAAATAAATTGAAAAATTTATCTAAAATTCCCTCTGATAATACTCTTTTGGACATAATCGTATTTTTAATTTATATTACTCATATAAATATCATCTTCTTCGAGTTTTAGATGAATTATTTGAATTTGATGGTCTAGATTTTTCAATTTGTTCCCTTTCTTCCTCTTTTGCTTTTAACAATTCTCTCCAATAAAATTGACGGAGTTTAGTTGGCATGTGGTATAAATCATGCCAATTAAACCCACCATTTGCATAATACACCATTTGAAAAATAGTTTCATGCAATAATACGGAATAGTTACTCGGCAGGGTAAAAAAAGTCTACCCCAAACGGGATTCGGAGAGCCTCCGTCTCACCTGCTGAATTTTCATATTCTGTCATTAAATCTAAATCTGGAGTAAATGATAAGATATGTTTTCTCAATGCTTTGGAATCCATTGCTAACAATCGATTTGAAACAAAGTTACTGATATATCCTAAATCTCTATTACCTTCTACCTCTGTGATGATTCTTCTAAATCTGGTAGTAATTTCATTTCCTTGCTTTAAAACCTTTTCACTTGCTTCAACATCTTTCTGAATTGCAAGTTCATCTCCATGAGTAAGTAATTTAAATTTAATTGCAGTTTTTGATTTTGGTAAAGTATATTCGTATTCGTTATTTCTATTTAATAAAGTATAATCGATTTCTTTTGTTTTTAATTTAGATAAATCAATTTTTACATTAACATCTTCATCTGTTATTGAATCCGTTACTGTAACATCGTATTCAGGTCCAAATGCTAACATTCTTGTAATGATTAAAATTGCGTTTTTATCACCAATTAAAAGGTCATTAATATTAACACCAGGTTCTACTACAATTGATTCCAACAATCTATCTAAATGTATTCCTTTACGGATTAAATTTACAGAAGTTAAAATATCTTCTTCTTTTGCAGTCATCAATTTAAGGGTAATTTCTCCTCTTGATAAAGGTGAATTCTCTGGATATGCTAAACCTTTTGATGGTAATGAAACAATTTCCGTTGCAAATGGGAAATTCTTTTGAGTTGTCATTTGGGGTGCTCCCAAACCTCTTGTAACTTGTTGTTCTAATTGTTCTTCCATAATATAACTTAATGTGTTTACTAATATATATCACATTTTTAAAAAAATAAAGGGGAACATTTCTGCCCCCCCTCACTTCAATTACTTTATTTATTTTTTAGTATTCTAATACTGCGTAATCAAATGTTAAAGTTAATTCGATTGAAACAGGGTCATTTGAAGCCCAATCCAATTCACCAAAGTTTGCTGATGTAATGAATGCTCCTTTGATTGTCCATTGTTCAATTTTATCACCTACTGGTCCTAACAAATAGAAAGTAATATCCTTCTTATAGAATGCGGCATATCCATCTCTACCCGTTAATGATTCATGTGATTGACGAATCCACTCCATAACTTGTTGTGCTCCTGATGGAACGATTGGGTCATAAAGTGTAATGTTCATATCATCCCAAGTTGATTTTCCTTTTATCTTACGCTTTACGTTGATATGGTCTAATTCAACTACCTCTGAAGTAAATGTTGGTCTACTTGCAGTTTTGATGATGTATGATTCGATACCATTGATTTCCATAATGAATCTATTACCAAGCTTTGGTTCAAAATTCTTATAAAATATCTTGTCAAATTCTAATATTTCTGGCATTTTCTTTTTATTTAAATGTTATTCTCTATAATAAGTATGGTTTTTTAAAATTATCCGTTAAACGCTGCGCCAGTTGGTAAAATGTTGAAATCAATTTGAATGAATTCAGCAGTTTTAGTTGGTTGTAAATAGATAGCTCCTTTCATAATGTTTCTATCAATTACATCTGGTGTGTTGTTTGAATCATCCATCACAACTCTAAATGCGTAAAGTCCTTGTCTTTGTTGGATTGATTCCAAATAAGGATTTACAATATTTAAGAATCTATTTCTAGTTTCAGCAGTATTTTGTTCAAATACTAAATATCTTGAAGTAGATGCGATGTATTTTCTAACAGTTAATAATAATCTTCTTACGTTGATTCTATCCAATGCAGATGGTTTATCTTGCAATGTCTTTTGTCCGAATACTACGATACCTTGTCCTGGGAACTGAACGATTGGATTCACTTTTCCTTCGTATAATGTATCTTTTTCAGATTGAGTTAAACGATTTTGAACTGCTACTGCTCCAATCAATCCACCTCTATTTAAACCTGCTGGTGCAAACCATTCAGCTGCAACTCTATCATTTGATGCAAATACACCTGGTAATAATACTGATGGTGGTACTGCAATTAATTTGTTAGTGTTTACATCGATAGTTTTAATCCAAGGGTAGTAAGTTGCTGCGTAGTTAGAATCAATTGCATCTGCCTGTGTTACTGCTTGGTCAACTGAATCAGAGTATGCGTTTGTATCCATAATGTAGAAACAATCACTTCTCTCTTCAACCATATCCAAAATATCAGTTGTTACAGATGTGTGTAATCTTCTAATAACACCAGGAGTTACAATCATATTAACATCGTATTCATCTTGATTTGATAATGCCGATACGTGCTTTCCGTAAGCAATAGAGCCAGATGATAATGATGTAGAAAGGTTAAATCCTTGAGAGTTTCCTGCAATAATATCGTTACCTTTGTAGATTGGAGTTGCCGGGTTCATACCATCAAATCCTTCTTGGAATGCTACTAAGAATTGTGCTGCCGAATTACCAACAGATAATGCTCCTCCGTTTGCCGCGTCTACTCCAAATGCTACGTTAGCACCTACACCTGCTCCATCAGGAATTGGTTTTAAATAAATTGAGTTATCAGTATTACCATCTAAATCAATACCACCATATACAGTTGCAGAAGAACTAACAAAAGTTACTGCCGGTATATTTGCACTAACTAATGCTGATGCTGAAATAGGTAATGTATAAGCTCCATGTGCAAATGGTACTGCTTGTACAGGTGCGTTTTCATTTAATTCAGAAATTCTAACATATTTTGAGTTATTAACCCAGTCACCTGCTTCTGTTACTTTACCATCTGATGCAATTAATCTCTTTCTATCTCCAATTACTCTTGCAATATAGTTAGGAGAATTAGGGTCTAAGTTTACATTAGAGAATGATTCTAATACAACTTTCTTTTTATTTGTATCAGAAAACTCTCTAACAACTACTGTGAATGTACCATAATCAGTACCATTTACAGAACCAGCTGCTTTAATATTTGTAATAGCAATTTTAACTTTAGTATTTGCCGCATTTCCTGCACCAATTGTTTCAAAACGGAAAAGATTTGTTCTTTCTCCTGAAATCAATTGTGATTGTATAAATGGAGTTTTAGCTTCTTGTGCATCAAATGTAAAGTCCTGGTCACCCAATACAGTTACACTTGCAGTTGTGTTCGTACCAAATGTTGTACTGTGGTTTTTAAAGAATCCATAAACATATGGTTTCTTTGCTCCAAATGCAGATAATCCAAATACTGCTTCAATATCATTTGTATCCGATGGATTCAAAGATGCTGAAATTAATCCTGCGTTTGAACCTGATATATTAAATGTTCCTGCGGTGGATGAAGAAACAACTGTTCCTGCAAAACCTCCGTTTGAACCACTTACCGTGTTAAATACAATACCAACCGATGCAGTTGATGAACCAGTTGCAACTGTTAATAATAAAGGAGCAGTTTCAGTATATCCACCAATACCCGCAACTCTACAAATTGTAGCAGTTCCTGCTTCTCTTAAATACGATTGTACTGCTAATGGTGTGTAGTATGTATCATCAACTGCTCCAAAAAGAGTTTCAAATTCTGCTTGAGAATTTACGATTGTTGGAACTATTGGTCCTTCTTTGAAAGGTCCGATGAACGCTGCACCAATATCAGCTACACCTTGTTGTAAAAATGATAGGTCGTTTTCTTTTGTAAAAACGCCTGGTGATACTATTTTGTCTGCCATTTTGTATGCTAATTTAAAAATTTTATTATCTCAATATAAATATAAAAATTATTTTCAAAACATCAATTCTTATTTGTATGTTGGAGAGAAATAATCATATACTTGTCCGATTTGAGTTGAAGTTAATTGTGTGTTATAAAATAATACAGGTCCAATTTGTCCTGTAAATGGATAAGCAGTTTCTCTGAAATTGTATCCAACTGTTATTAATCCAGATGTAGTATAATCCTTTGAACCGTTTGATATAGTTCCTTGTGATGTTTTATCCAAATATCCAACATTTGTACCATTTAATGCTGCAGTATAAGAAACCATATACCAAACATTTGTAGATAATGAGAATGTACTACTATTGTACTGAATACTTGTTCCATCGTGAATATAATAAGTACCACTACCGTTTGAGTTCAAATATAAAGATATTAATCTTGTAACACCATCTGCTTGCTTATTAAAGAAATTATTCCAAGTATTAGCAGGATGTGATGCAAATCTAACCCAAGCTATTACTGAATATGCGGATGTATTAAATTGTGTATATCCACCATTAATGTTTGTTGTTCCATCTTTGTACCAAAATTTATTAGTATCTAAAGACCAATATTTTTCTTTTCTACTTGCACCATTGTTATATGCTGGATTTCCACCACTAATAGATGCCGCATTTGTTACACCTGCTGGTCTTAATCCCGTTCCATATCCACTCAAATCTAACCAATCTGTTGTTGCAGTTCCGTTTGTGGATGATGCTTTTGATGGGTCTAAATACATTCTCAATCCTGATGCAGGAATACGAGGTTGTGTAGTTGTACCTTTGTTATGAGATACTAATCCATTTGATAAATAAACGTCAGCATTTTCTACGTTAATTGTTACAATTTCAACATCTTCTATGATAGTTGCTATATCGGTAATTTCAACTTCTTCTGTTCCAATCATTTCATAGTATTGTACCAATCTATCTCCTGGAAGTAAATCTTCTACTATTTTAAAATGATATTTTTCTATTTCAGCATCCCATACCCAAAGTGGGTGTGTACCTGTTGCTTTTATTAATCCGTTATTTATAGAATAGTATCCACTTGCAAAGTTAAATGTTAAATCCGCAACCATTACTTCTTGATACGAACCAGAAAGTTGTTGTGATTTATAGATTGTCCAATCAACTTGGTCGGATTCTGGGTCTTGATTTTCATCAGGCAAACCATCTGGTACCCATGCTTTAATCATATCCCCAACCGAAAGGTCTTCAACATTTACTTCAGTTCCATCAGGTCTTTGTACTTTACTACCAAATAATAAACAAAAATCAGGCTGGTTAATTGTATTGTAAACATCTACTGCATATAAAGTTTTAGTAACAGTAGTATTATAATTAGTTGCTGCCGTATTATATCCATCTGCATATTTCATACTTAAAACAGATTCTGCTTCTGAATAGGTAGATGCGGCAATTGATGCAGGTGTTACTGGAAACGATGGAGATGCTCCTAATGTTGGAGAACCTACTGAAAAGTTTGCATTATTAAATGAAACTGTATAATTTGCAGATACACTGCCAACTCTACTACCATGCAATGAACCTGCACTACCAAATGTAAATGTTGCATTTTCAGATGTACTTTCTACAATATATGTATAAGTTGGTGGAGTTACGGTTACTGAATCAATTGCAAATGAACTAAATGCAGCAGTTGTTCCTGCCGATGCATTCATTGCGTTCATAGAAACCTGTTGAGTTGTTCTTGCTGAACCCTGTGTTGCTCTGTATAAATTACCTAATGATAAATTAGTTTTTGCCATTTCTTATGTATTATTCTCCGTTATAAATATCCAAAAGTTTTTCTTTCCATACATCTTTATTTCCGAAGTTTTTTTTCATCCAATCTTTTAATTTTTGATGTTCTGCTTTTTTTTCTTCATAACTATCTTTACAGATTTGCTCATAGGTTTTCTTAAAAGTTTCTGCATCTTTTGCTTTATATTTGTAGTCAAGGGGAATACACCAGTTTTCATGTAGTATTGGTATTTTGCCCCAATCAACTGCTTCAAATATTCCATATCCGAATGGTTCATTTTCAAAACACGAGTGAGATATACCCCAATCAAGTCCGTAGAACCTTTCTTTATATTTGTAATCAAATTTATAAATTTTACTTTTTTCGAATTTGTATCCATATTTCTTTCGGTAATATTTGTTAAATGTTTCTGAATTAGTAGAAATATAATTTTCAAATGGTTCTATGAACTCTAAATTTTTTCTACCTTCCGCTCTTGCGGCAAAACCAATTTTCAATGAATCCGAAACCTCTTTATTTACTTTAAATTCATAATAATTTGGTATATGATGTAAATTTTCCGTTTTATATGGAAAATGGTATAATCCTACCCAAACTTTATTTTTAATTTTATCAATCATTTCTGATTCATATTCCCAATTACCATACCAATGTAAGTATGCATCTTTCTCCATTTGTGCCATTAAAGACACTTTGGTTAAATTATGAAAAACGATTGAATCAATCTTTTCCAAATTTTGATGAATAGCTCTGGTTGGAGTATAGTGACCGTGTAGAATATGAATACGTCTTGCACCATCTAATATTTTTATTATTTCATCTTCAGATGTTTCCCAAATATGGTCAATATCGATTGGAAACTCTTTATAATTTTGTGGTTTATGTCTATGGAATAGAAGAAGTGGCTTCACCTCTAATTGAGTTGCCACTTCTTTTATCCATTCCGTAACCCACATATCCGCACCACTATTGAACCAAGGTCCTCCTGCGGTGGTGTAATAAACATCGTACATTATTTAGAACCTAATTGTGCTTTTAATTCGTCTATTTGTGTTTGTTGTTCTTTAATTGCTTCTACTAATAAACCAATCATTTTTGAGTAATCTAATCCTAAGAATCCATTTTCTCTTTCTACTACAACCTGTGGTAGAACTGATTGAACTTCTTGTGCAATTAAACCAGTCTTTGGAGTTGATTTAGTTACCTCATTTACATCATCATTCCATTCCCAAGTCACACCATTCAATTGTTTAACTTTATCCAATGCGTTTGGAATAGTTTGAATGTTGTTTTTATGTCTTATATCAGAAGTGTAGTATGCCGTAATATCACCAGTTGCGGTAATAGTTCCGTTAATAGTTAAGTTACCAAATGTTGGAGTTGCATTTGTTGCAACCGATTGTCCAATTGCTACCGTTGGAGTTGCACCTTCACCACTATTATTAGATAAAGTTACACCTGTTCCTGCCACTAAACTTGCAACATAATCTCCCGTTGTTTGAGTTGATAATGCAATGTTTCCACTTGCAGAACCTAAACTTATTTGAGATGAACCGGTTACAACAGTACCAATTGCGGTTCTAATTTGTTCCGCAGTTATTGCTCCACCTAATGAAGTTGAAGTACCTGCAATTGTGATAGCAGAATTGGCAAGTTTTGCGTTAGCAATTGAACCTGCCAACATATCATTTGTAACACCTCCAGTTGCAATTGATAATGTTCTAGTTGTTGATATATCTCCACCACCAGTCAAACCACTACCCGCTGAAATTGATACTGCGGTATGGTCGATGTGTCTATTTGCCGAATAATTTGTTGTAGAATTGTGGTCAATTTGAGCAGAACTTGTTACAACAGTTCCAATTGCAGTTCTTATTTGTTCTGCGGTTATTGTTCCACCCAATGAAGTAGAAGTTCCTGCAATAGTAATTGCGTTGTTTGTTAAACCAATTGTAGGTGTTGCTCCTTCTCCCGAATTATTTGCTAATGTAATATTAGTTCCAGCTACCAATGATGCTACATAGTTACCAGATGTTCTAGTTCCTAATGCAATATCTCCCGTTGTAGATGCAACATCAATTTGAGATGAACCAGAAACTACACCATTTGTAGATAAAATTTGTCCACTAAATGAAGTACCTGTAATTGCTCCTGCTTTAAATGGTGCTAATGTAAATCCAGTTCCAGCAGTATCAACAGTTCCAATTGTTTCATCCGTTAAATTATTAAATACTTTCCAACTATGTCCATCACTTGCATCCATAAAGATACCCGCGTGTCTGTAAGTTCCATCATTATAATGCCCTACAATACCCAAATCATTATCAGTAGATGCAGTTGGTGATAAGTAAAGTATGTTATCACTAATCTGTACATTCTGTGAGTTAATTATAGATTGCGTACCATAAACAACAATATTTCCTAAGAATGAAACAGTTGAACCTGTTAATTGAATTGCAGTATTTAAAGATGATGTATATGAATTTAAATTCGTTTGTGTAGATAATAAACTAGCAGTTACAGTTGATAATGTTGCGTTTTTAGTTTCTAAGCTTGCAGTATAAGTTGCAAGAGTAGAATGTTTAGTTTCAAATGAACCTGTTTTTGTATTAATATCTGCAATGTGTCCATTAAATGATGCAGTTACAGTTGATAATGTTGCGTTTTTAGTTTCTAAACTTGCAGTATAAGTTGCAAGAGTTGCGTTTTTAGTTTCAAATGAACCCGTTTTGGTGTTAATATCTGCAATGTGTCCATTTACCGATGAAGTATAAGTTGCTATTGTACTGTGTTTTGTTTCAAATGAACCAGTTTTTACGTTAATATCAGAAATGTGTCCATTAAATGATGCAGTTACAGTTGATATTGTACTGAATTTAGTTTCAAATGAACCTGTTTTTGTATTAATATCTGCAATGTGACCATCTACCGATGAAGTGTAAGTTGCAATAGTTAAATGTTTACTTTCAAAAGATGCAGTTGCCAATTGTAAACTTGCAGTTGTAGTTGCCAATGTTGCATTTTTAGTATCCAAACTTGCAGTATATGTATTTACAGAACTTAAAATACCAACTACTTGTGCCGAACTTGATACCGTACCTGCTGGTAATGATTTTGTTAAATCAATTGAACCACTATCAAGTACATCTGTTGTAACAATTGTGTCCGCACTAATCGTATATGATGTGCTACCTTCTGGATTTACAAAATATATTGAACCAGTACCAACATAAATATGTCTAAATGGTTTCGATGTACTTCCCAAATCGTATGCACCACTTGTAGCAGGAATTAACGAACCACTAAATGTTTGGTCTCCATTAAATAAGTTTGAAACCGTATTTAATGCATATGAACCAGTTTTAGAGTTTATATCTGCAATGTGTCCATTTACACTTGCAGTAAATGTATTCATTGAAGAAGTGTAAGATGATATTGTTGTATCTTTACTTTCTTGAGATGCACTAAATGAATTCAATGAAGATAAAATACCAACTACTTGTTGTGATGATGTAACGGGTGTATGTGCATCTGTAATTACTTTTGCTTCACTACCACTAATACCTGCTACCCAAGTATCCAATGTTCCATCCCATAATAATGAACCTGAAACAGTAGAACCACCAGTACCATCTTTTGATAAAATACCACTCTTTACTGCCGAACCTCCATAATTTAATTCTATTACGGAATCTCCAATTGTAACCGTTGTAGAATCAACAGTAGTTTGAGTTCCTCTAACAGTTAAATTACCAGGAATAGTTACATCGTTTGTAAATATTACGTTTGTACCACTTGCAGTTATTGCTGCTCGTAATGATGATGTGTATGAGTTAATATCTGAAATGTGCCCATTAACTGATGCGGTATAAGTTGCAAGAGTAGAATGTTTAGTTTCAAATGAACCCGTTTTAGTATTAATATCCGAAATATGCCCGTCAACCGATGCGGTATATGTACTTAATGTACTAAATTTAGTTTCAAATGAACCAGTTTTAGTATTAATATCAGTAATGTGTCCATTAACCGATGCGGTGTATGTACTTAATGTACTAAATTTAGTTTCAAATGAACCAGTTTTAGTATTAATATCCGCAATATGTCCTAAAACCGATGCAGATGCTAATTCTAAATTATTTAATCTATTCGTTTGTGCTAAATCAGTTGTTGCAATTGCTCCACTAAATGCGGTATATCCGGTTGTTGAAGTAATATCAACTTGTACCGAACCCGACACGATTCCAGCTGGTATTGAAGAAATGCTTGTATAATTTATTTGAGATGAACCAGAAACTACACCATTGGTTGCTGCAATTGAACCCGTAACACCACCTGCTGCTATTAATCCACCGTTTATTATGGATGTTGCACCATTTATTTCAGTTAATCCAGATGGAGAATAGATTTTAAATTTATCAGTTGTTGTTGAATCATCCGTAATAGTAAATGTTCCATCTGTGTTTCCAATAGAAAAATCATCATTATTATCTGTATCGATTAAATAAATACGAGGGGATGCTGATGAAATTTTTAAATCACCATTTACTATTTGTGCCGAAGCAGTAATGTTAGTTGCTTCTAATGAAGTACCATAAATGGTTTTATATTTTTTAGATGATGAACCTAAATCAAATGCATTATCATCATTTGGTATGATTGAAGAACTCAAATCTGCATTTACTACCAAATTATCGGATGTATTATCACCAATTGTAATATTACCACCTAATGTTAAGTTTCCATCGATTGCTGCATTACCAGTAATTTTTAATGATGAACCACTAATAAATGATGATGCTGATACAGATAATGCAACGATGTTTGCCGATGCACCACCAGGAGATAATTGAATATCACTACTAGCCCCTCCGACTAATAATGTTCCTAATGTTGTGTTTACATATGGTTCTCCGAATGCTAACGAACCTGATTGTTGTGCGGTTGTCCCACGTCTAAATTTAAGTGCCATCTAGTTTACCTTCTTTTTAGTACGATTATGTTGTTTATATAAATATCTATTTTTTTTTATTACGAAAATACTATGGAACTAATAAAAGTTTTGTATATCCATCAGGAATAGCAACAGTATTAGAACCACCATATGGATTAGCATCTGAGGTTAAACTCAATGAAGAAGTTGGAGTTGTAAAGTTTCCAGTATAAACTGCCAATCCCTTAACCCATCTGAAATTTGTTAAATACCCACCAAACCAAGTACTACTATTTCCACCACCTTCAACACCCAAATACAATGTAGTAGATGAATTTGAAATATTTGATGTATTAGCCTTCGCGGTACTTATTTGAGTTCCATTTCTATAAACATATAAATTACCACTTCTTCTTACTATTGCAAAATGTTGCCAAGAGTTTTTATAAGTTGATAGAGAACCAAATGAATTTGCTCCAGGACACCAAGCATAAAATGTACCACCTTCAATAGAACATCCAATTGATGTCGATGGATATGAACCGATTGCAAATATTCTCGGAAAGGAACTACTATCAGTTTGATATTGAAACCATTCAATGGTAAAATCACCTGTTCCTACTGCCCAACTTGAATTACCTGATAAAGATAAATAACCAGATGAACCATTTAATGAATAGGCGTTACCACCACCTGCAAATGGAGATTGTGCAACCGTTGTAACATTTGTTAGAGTAGCAGATGTGAATACAGTTCCCGCTGGTCCAGAAGATGCAACTATTGTAATATTTTTCTTTTTAAACATTGAAATTGGATTTCTTTGTCCGGATACTCTACCTATCATATTATGCAAATCTAGAGAGTGAACCAACTACATTCCAAACACTTCCGCTTCTAAATACAGTAATACCAATTATATCGGTACTATTTGCACTACCAGTTGGAGCAGTTGCATCTAACCATTTTACACTTACTGCCGTTCCTCCTAATTGATATGCCGATGCAGTATATGCAGTTGCACCTTGTTGAATTACAAAAGTTAAAGAAGTTGCTGCATTTGATGCTGATGGTATATTTTGAACATTCCAAGTTCCACTACCAGTTAAACCTGCAATATAAAATATAGAACCACTATTAAAATCAAAATTGTTAGTTCCCAAACCTAATGGATTTTTTAAAGAAACTGTTTCTTGTATTTGTTGGAATGTTTGTAATCCTGTAAATGTATTAGAACCGGTTGTTGCTAATGTGGGTAATTGAGATGAACCACTAATTATACCGTTTGTTGCTGCAATTGAACCAGTAATACCCTCTTTAACTTGCAATGAACCTGTAATAGTAGTTGAACCGCTTATTAAAAATGAACCACTAATTGTCGTATCTTTAACTATACCAATATTTCCATCATAAAAATATATTGCATCATTTGCACCAGTTGCTTTACTCCCAGAACCCCCACCATATATAATTGTAGCAGGTATATTTCCATATTGTGTGTATGTTGATACGGATAGACCTGCACTATGCTCCCCATCATTATCAACATCTATACCAATTGTACTATATAAACTTGTTGCAAAATTAGTATCACTTGTAACTAATTTAATTTCATTAAAATTACTACTACTATCTCCCGCAATTAAATTTATTGCCGATAAATTTCCCGCAATATGCATATTACCCAATAAATCAACTGCACCAGTTATAATTTGATTGTTGTAAAATGTATTTGAACCCGTTGTTGCAAAACCAATTGCAGTTATTTGAGAAGAACCACTTATAGTACCTGGTGATGGAGTTGCTACAATTCCTTCTACTCCGATTCTACCAACTTCTTGATTATTTACTATAAAAAGAATACTCTCTGTACCAGGTATTATTTCGGTACTACCATTATTATTCGTTATAAATGTCTGATAACCAACGGGTCTAACATCGTATCCCTCTGCTTGAAAATCAATTGTATATTTTATAGATGAATTGTTACCATCACTTAAACTTCCTGAATCAGGTAAATTATAATCCCAATCATTGGTTGGTATTTCGGCATCAGTTGATGTATCAATTCCCGTTAGTAACGAACCATCTCCAACAAAAAATGATGCAGTAACTGCACCCACAACATCAACATCTCCTCCACCAACAATATCGTTTGTTACATATACACTATCTCCTACATTTATATCATTCGTTACACTTATCTCTCCAAATGAACCAGTTCCTAAAATATTAATTGAACCCGTTGTATCTGAATTAGTTACAACAATCTGTTCTACTGTATTAACTGAACCCGATTTATGAATAAAAGCTCTACCATCGTAGGTGTTAAGTGCTATTTCACCTAAATCTAATGAACTTGTTGTTGGCACTTTCCCCTCAAGGGACGAGCGTTTTAATATGATGTTTTGAGCCATATCTATGGAATACGATAAGTGTTATTTAACTAATAGGTAGTATATACTACTAACATAAATATAAATTAAAAACAAAAAACCCTTCCGAAGAAGGGTCTTTAAAAAATATGTTTAAAATAGATTAAAATGCACCACCATCTATTGTGTTACTCATTACAAAATTAGTACCATCCCATTGTAATAAATCACCCGATACACTTGCAGTTGGAACATATTCAATTCTATTTGAATTTGCTTCATTTCTAAACATTAATCTTTTAGATGTTCCAATTGAACCACTACTTAAAGATAATTCGGTAAAACTACCAGTTGGAGAAGCTAATACGGATGCTGATACTTTTGTATTTACAATAAATCCACTATAACTATGATTATAACTCATAGATACGTTAGCACCTGCCACTTCAAATCCGGCACCATCTGCTAATAATGATGTAGTAGAACCACTTGCTAATGTAATTAATTTATCTTCAATAACAAGTTGTGCAACATTCATTGTAACCGTATTTCCTAATACAGTTAAATCTCCACTAATAGTTGCGTTACCTGTTGTTTGTAATGATGCAAATGTTACACTATCACCAGTACCCACACCTTGTATTGTACCAGTTCCTTCTAATGTATCTAATCTAGTATCTACCGATGAACTAAATGATGGGAAAGTTGAACCAGTAAACGTATTTAAAGATGCCGTACTTTCTTCAATTCTACTTAATCTCGTAGATGCCGAAGCAGTAAACGTATTTACGGATGCCGATACTATTTCTAAATTGGCAACTCTATCACCAATTCCAACTCCACCACCTGTTCCTCCTAATGATGCAGATATTGATGCAATAGATGAAGATACGTTTGTAATATTATCAGTTAATACTCTACCAACATATTGATATGCAGTAATTGTTACCGATTGTCCTGCCGTTGGTGCAACTGCCGATGTAGCAAATTGTAAAACACCCGTCTTATAATCAAAAGAGTAGTTATTAACCGATACTTGTGTACCCGCTACAAATACTTTAACACCATAGCCAGGTGTTGCATCTTCTGTGTTTGCGTTTGCTAATGCCGGAACTGAATATTTAGGAGATACAAAGTTTGTTAATTGGGTTGCATCTATAATTTGTGCTCCAATACCACCCGCTGCTCCTTGTGGGTCTAAGAAAAACCAAACCTCATTATTAAGGTCTGATTTTGTCATTGCTTGTCTATACCAATATTTTACAACATTTCTGCCATCAACCGTATATACATTACCATTTTGCCCACTTCCACTATACGGCAACCCACTCGATGGAATCAAGGATTGGTCAACATAAACCTCATTAGCATTTATATCCAACGTAGAGGTAAATGCCTCTTGCGCATCGGTGTATGTATCGTGCGTATATCTTCTACTTTGGAGTAGCCTTGAGGATTTTTTTGTACTATCTATTGCTGCCATTTTATAATT
>JACCED010176046.1_pt1 | contig 30477 bp, 52 predicted proteins | sample 7455021 | NCBI WGS metagenome assembly JACCED01 (sample SAMN15323456, study PRJNA562643) | freshwater metagenome | isolation source: river surface water | place: USA:Blue River Watershed | collected 2017-08-19 | reverse complement strand
GTAAGGAACAAAGAAAACAATTACATATCCAAGTATATGGTATGGGTAATGGTAAATACGAATTAAACGCATATATAGGATAATGAAATTACAAGATATACTATCAGAAGACCTTCGTAAGTGGTTTGGAAAAGGTAAAACTGGTTCTACTACTGGTGGTGGTTGGGATAGATATGATAGTAATGGTAAGAAGGTAGGTAAGTGTGGAGATAGTAAAGAAGGTTCAGCATATGCAGCATGTTTATCAAAAGAGAAAGCAGCAAAGTTAGGACCAGATGGTAGAGCTGCATTTGTAAAAAGAAAAAGAGCAGCACAATCTGATGCAGGTGATAGTAAAAAAGGTGGTGAACGAAAAAAAGGACAGAAACCTACATTTGTAAAGACAGGTGCTAGTGAAGGATTGGGAGAAGATTGGAGTCAAAAGTATAAGAACTCAATAAATTGCAATAACCCAAAAGGATTTTCCCAAAAAGCACATTGTGCTGGTAAAAAGAAAAACGAAAATATGAAACTGACAGTAGAACAAAAGATGGAATTATTTTTAGAAAGAAATTGTCCAACTGACCCTGCTAAATGGTCTGCATCGAAAGCAGCAGCAAAGAAAAAGTTTGATGTTTATCCATCTGCATATGCAAATGGTTGGGCAGCAAAAAACTACAAAGGTAAAGGTGGTGGTTGGAAAACTTGTAAAGACTAAAATGATAAAATTAAAATCCATATTAAACGAAAAGTTAAATAATAACCAATATCAGATGGTTGATGGTATAATTGATATACTTATTCAAGTAAAAGATATGGAGAATCGTAAAGAGATTGCAGATAATATGATTCAACAATTCAAAGATGAGAATATCGTTTTTGATTATGATAAATTTTACAAAGCAATTGGATGTAAATAAAAATATTATAAAGGAATATAGATATGATAAGTTTAAAAGGAATGATGAAAACTATGGATTGGAATGGTAAACAAGTTGAACTTGGTAAAGTTTACTCAAATCCATATGCAAATGCTTTCAAACCTATGAATGAAGGTGAAGGTGAAGACCACGAAGTATCAATGGCTCAAAGTTCATTAGATACTATCATTCAACATGCAACTGAATTGAAATCTAAAATCGGTGAAACTGAAAAAGATATTCCTGCATGGATACAAGACCATATCACTAATGCTCAGAATTATATTTCACAAGCATCACACAATTATCACGAATATAAAAGTGAATCAGTAAACGAATCAGACGTAGAAACTCCAAGAGGAGATGCTCAAGTCATTAAAGTTCTTAATAATATAGTAAAAAATCATTCTGCATCAAAAGTAAAAGACCAAAAGACAAGTAAAGTAATAATGGTAGATGTTCAATCTGCTAATGCTGTTTTAAAAACTTATGATGCACTATCATCTACAAATAAATCTAAATATATAAATTCCGGCATGAAAAAGATGATAGATTTTGCTTGGGATGTAATGGGGAAACGATAATGGAAAACATTTATTCAGTTTTAATAACAGCCGTAACAGTATTAGGTGGAACAGGTGCTTGGAGATATTACGAAAAGAGAGCAGACCATAAAGAAAGAGATGAAGATTTCATTCGCCACGATTGTAAAGATAGAATTTCTAAATTAGAGGCTTTATTAGAGGCATCTTCAAAGGAAAAAGATGACCTTAGAAATATGGTTTTAGCCCTTACAAAAGAGGTTGCAGCCCTATCTGTTAAGGTTGAATATCTTACCAAAGAAAACGAAGAACTTAATAAGAAAACACGAGCAAAAAAACCTCTAATTAATGGGTAAATAATTTGGTAAATTCGATAATTTATCGTATATTAGCTGTATAAACGTTAAGAGATAAAATGATAAAATTAAAAGATTTACTAAACGAATCATTAAGTAAAAACCCACTAATCAATCGATTATTAGTGGAATTGAAACCCCTAATTGCTGATATTATTGAAGATACTAAACAACGTTATAAAAAAGACGATAGAGTGTTTAGTGAATATGATGCTCATTATACCGAAATTGTATTAAAATACGATATGGTTAAAGCATTAGAAAAATACACTCTACCTACTGATAAAATGAGTGATGTTGTAGTAAAAAATTCCTCAAAGGGAGCATTTCAAATCAGATGTATCATAGAAAGAGATGGTAATAAATATCCATTCAACACCGAAGTAATCTATGCCGGTGGATACAACATTCAAAAATTACACTTTCGTTATTTAACTAAAACAACTTTACCATTTACCGGTCAATCAGTTGAAACTCAAAAATTAAAAGCAGAGTTGGCAAAAATGAGTAAAGGTGAGAAATTACAAAAAGATATTCAAATTATTAAACAACGTATTGAAAATAATCAGAAAGTAATTGATACAAACTCTAAAATGAGTGATAAAGAAATCATCAAAATAGTTAGTGCCGATGGTTATGGAAAAACCCCTACCGGTGGTTGGTTTGCTGCTCAATTACAACCTTTCAAATGGGATGAATTGAGTGATGAACAAAAGGAACGATTTGGTAGTAAATCGGAAATGGAAAAGTATAATAAAGAAGAAACCGAACGTGCTATTACTTGGTGGAAAAAAAGAAATATTGAATGGAAAGAGCAAGATATTAAAAGTGCAAAAATAGAATTACAAAAGACACAAAAAAAGTTAGATGCTTTGGTGTAAAAAATAAAAATATGATTAGTAGAAGTTTATTTACCGAAAGTAAGAATTTAAGAATATTCGATTTTGATGATACTCTTGTCAGAACAACATCATTTATATACATTACTCACAAAGGGGGTAAGAAAAGTAAACTAACACCTGCACAATATGCAATATATAATGAAAGACCAGGTGATGTATTCGATTTTTCAGATTTTGAACAAGTAAAACAACCTGAAGAAATCAAAAAGATTACAAGTGTATTAAGAAAAGTGGTTCAGAGTTCAAAAGAACCAGTATATATCCTAACTGCAAGAGCAGCAGCAGACCCAATCAGACGATACCTAAGAGATATTGGTATTAATTCCAACAAAATCAACGTAATTGCATTAGCATCAAACAATCCAAAAGATAAAGCAGATTGGATTGAGGATATGATTGATAATAAAGGTTACGATGATATTTACTTCGCAGATGACTCCCAAAAAAACGTAGATGCAGCAAAACAAATGTTGCGTGGAAAGAATGTCAAATGGAGAGTTCAACACGTTAAACACTAATATTTTTATCAATCCTTAAAAACTCTATATTTATATGAAGAAAAAAGGAGTTTTGAATGAAAGGTTTACAAGAAAAAATCGGTGACATCTTTGTCAAAGGATTAGTTTATTTTACCGCAGGATGGTGTGTAATTGCACTTTCTATGCAGGTATTTTTTTTAGTTTTACATTTTAGTGGTAATGATGATATTGCAGGTGAAATTGCAAATGAAATGACCGTTAGAATTGATGGAAACTATTCAGATAATCCAAAGAATATTTGGTATAAAAAATAATAATATGAAACTAAAAGATATTTTATTAGAAGTTAGTTTAACTCCAAAAGCGGAGAAATTTTTAGATGCAATTCAAATACATGATAGAGGTATTAAGGATTTGAAACATATCACTGTTGATGCATCACCACAAGGTAATTGGTCAGTTTATTATAAAGGTAAAAGATTAGGAACTGTCAATGCTCGTTTATTAGATGATGAAACAATTAGAAAATATGGATTGGAACATTACGAACATTCATATTTTGGGAGATAATAACAATGCCGGCACAAAGTAAAGCACAACAAAGATTTATGGGTATGGTTCACGCAGCACAAAAGGGTGAAGAACCAGCAAGTCCAGAAGTTGCAAAGGTAGCAAAGGATATGAATAAATCTGATGCTAAAGATTTTGCATCAACTTCACATAAAGGATTACCTAATCATGTTAAAAAAGAAATACTTAATAGATTAAAAAAAGAATACGCATTAATGATGCCAAATCATAATATAAAACCTGCAGCACCTGCACAATCATTAGATGATTTAGAAGGTGTAAACGAATCTTTAATTACGGAAAAACAATTCAAAGGTTTAGAAGGAATTTCAGCAACTACTCCTTTAACAAAAATAACCAAAGACCAAAAATTAAAAATAATCAAAGGTGTTGGTAATATAATTGATTTTATTGTTCCCAAAGGAGTGAGTAGAAACTTTTGGCAAGTAATTGGAACTGGTAAGATAAAGAAAAACTTATCCGGTGAATATTATTTAGAAGGTAAAATAATCAATTCACCTATGTTTAAATCCGAAGATGGTTTAATTAATGGAGTGAACTGGGATTCGATGGAAAGAAGAAGAAGATTTAATGAATCAGTAAACGAAAAAACTGATATTAAATGGCAAGATGTTGAAGTTGGCGATGCAGCTAATGTAAAAGATATAAATAAAACTGGTATTATTATAAAAACATATGGTAGAAAGTTTCATCTTAAATTTCCAAATGGAACTACTAAAACATATGATGCTAATGAATTAACATTTGTAAAAAACGAAAACGTAGAACCAGAAGAAATTAATTCATCAATAATTCCCGGTGCGTTAAAAGTTAGATTTGAAAAGGCATTGGAATTAGTACAAGGTAAAGAACTAAGCTACAATCAAAAGATTAAACTACTTGCTATGGTAATTGATAGTTTAGGAGTTGATAAAGCTGAATTATCTAAAATTAGTAGTAAAATAAAAACAAACTTAGATTAAAGTATAGGAGATATGTATGTTATTGAAAAAAGGTGATAATAACGAAAACGTTAAATTATTACAAACTAAATTGGGAATAGAACCAATTGGTAATTTCGGTCCTAAAACCGAAGAAGCAGTAAAAGCTTTTCAATTAAAAAACGGATTAACACCAGATGGTATTGTAGGTGATGGAACTTGGGCAAAGATTATGAACGAAGGTTCTACCACACCAACTCCACAACCAGTAGTATCAACTCCAACCCCACAAGTTGCAGGGTTGAAATTAGATAAACTTAAAGGACACGTTCCACAAGTTGTAATCGATTCAATACCAGAAGTTGCTTCTAAATTTGGAATCAATACTCCTTTAAGAGTTGCACACTTCTTAGCACAATGTGGACATGAGAGTGGTGGATTCCGTTTAACACAAGAGAATCTAAACTATTCAGCAAAAGGATTGAATGGTATTTTTAGAAAATATTTCCCAACTGAAGCATCAGCAGCAGCATATGCTAGAAATCCACAAAAGATTGCAAACAAAGTATATGGTGGTAGAATGGGTAATGGGCCTGAAAGTAGTGGAGAGGGATATAAATTTAGAGGTAGAGGATATATTCAATTGACAGGTAAGGAAAACTATACTGCATTTGGTAAATCAATTGGTGTAGATATTTTATCAAACCCAGATTCAGTTGCATCAACATATGCATTGGCATCAGCAGCATGGTTCTTCTCTAAAAATGGATTACATAAAATAGCAGATGAAGGAGCAAGTGATATAGTAGTAACTAAAATCACAAAAAGAGTAAATGGTGGAACTATTGGTTTAGCTGATAGAATCAAACATTTCAAAGAATATTATCATTTATTAGCGTAAATTAAAAAAATAGGTTATGTCACGTTTTAAAACACTATCACCACTTGATATGAGTGAGTGGTTTGTCAGAAATTCAGAAAAAAATACATTTGAGCCAGGGGATTGGAATATGCCACTCCCTTGGATTTCAACTTTCTTATATACACATCTTACTGGTAATTTTTGGGGTATAGATGATAATCACATATATAATAGACCACGTGTTTTACAAATCGGATGTGCACAAGGTTGGGATGCTGTAGAAAACGCTAAAATATTAAAATTACCACATATTAACGGAGAACTCCATATTATTGATTGGTTTAAGGGAAACTTAACTGTTGATAAAGATGAAGAATGGGCTTATAATGAGAATAATCCAGAAAGTTGGAAATCACATTTATGGAGTGAAGCAAAGAAATTCAAAGTAGATGATATTATCACAATTTTCGAAGGAGATTCTCGTGAACAAATTCATAACGTAAAAAATAATTATTATGATATTGTTTTTATAGATGGTGGACATGAATATGATATTGTAAAATCAGATGTAGAAAATGGATACAATAAATTAAAGGATGGTGGTATAATTGTATTTGATGATTTTAGTGGAGGACCTGATGCTTATGAAAAATTTGATGTTAAAAATGCTACATCTGAAATGCTAGAAAAAGATACTTATGTATTTGGTGACCAACATATACACGTTGGTGTTGTGAAAGCAGTACATGAATTTTTAAAAGGTAATTATATTGTTTGTGGTTCACATGATAAAGCATATCATATAAAAGGATACAATATATCAAGAAATGGATACTAACTTATTTACACAAGAAGATAAAGATTTTTTAATAGAAAATGGATATTTGATATTTTCATTTGAAGAGAAATCACCAGAAGAATCTGAAATAGCAAAAACTACATTAAAAGAATTTATAGAAAATAAAAAATTCGATAAATTAATATTAAATCCACATATATTAACTGCTGAAGAACTTGAGTACATTAAAGTAAATTATACAAATACTTTATTTGATAATAATAGTATAGATGCTTGGTATGGTCCTCAATCTGAATTAGAAGAAATACATTCATATGTTTTTAGAAATGGACCTAATCCTAATATAGCACAAATATGGATTGAAGGGCCTCGATATAGAGAATTGGCATTATTTCACAATCTTAGATTAAAAATATCAGATGAATTATATAACTATCAACGAGATATAAATAGACCTCAGCATGGTGTTATTACGATGTTTAAGGAACATGGTATGATTGAACCTCATAAAGATACAGGTGAAAATTCAGAACGTTTATGTGTAATAACCTTTTATTTGAACGATAAATCTGAAGCAGAAGGAAATGGTGGTGAGATAATTTTTACATCTAAAAAAGGAAAACAAATAGTAATACCACCTTATTATGGAACTGGTGTTATTTTAGATTTTGCTGGAAATGATGGTGTAATACGAAATAATTTAGAACATGCGGTAACTCCAATAAAAAACAATTTTTCTAGATATACATATTTATCTGGTATAGCGTTATAAAACAAAGAGGGAAATAAGTTATGATATATTGGTTTACAGGACAACCAGGTGCAGGAAAGACCGTATTAGGCACCAAACTACATAAGTTTTTACAAACTGAAAAACGTAATTGGAGAAAATCAGTTTTCCATGTAGATGGAGACCATTTACGAGAAATTTACCAAAACAAAGATTATTCAGAACAAGGTAGAAGAACCAACATTAAGAATGCTCAAGCATTGGTGGAATACCTACATATATCAGAATGTGATGTCGTAGTATCATTAGTTGCACCTTACTTAGATTTAAGAGAAGAGTTCAAAGATAAAATCGGAACTGATATTGTTGAGATATATGTACACACTACCGAATCACGTGAGAGAGACCATTTTCACGTTTCTAACTACGAACAACCACAAGTAAATTTTATTGATATTGATACAACAAAAGATTCAGTAGAAACATCGTTTTCTAAACTGATTAATAACTTACATAAAATAAATAAGTTATGATTGATGAAATCATTTGCATTGGAACATCATATACCGAAGGTGGAGGGTTATACGATACTAAGGTTAAGGAATATTATAAGAAAAAAAATATAAATTATAATAAACAATCCGAAGTTGCATGGCCGGCACAATTAACTAAATTATCAAATGTAAAAACTACAAATTTAGGTAAATGTGGAAGTGGTATTGATTATTTAATTCGCAATGTTGAAGAACTAATAGAAAATGTAGATACATCAAATAAATTATTTATATTAGAATATTCCGGATGGGGTAGAACTGAATTATGGGATTCTACTAGAAATCAATACATTATAACTAATTGGGGTCCAAAAGATGGTGTGAATCCGAAACTAAGTGGATATGCAGTAATGATGACAACTGATTACACATATGGAGAGCAATTAGATTCTACTGAATTCAAACTATGGGAAACATTTTTAGATAAACATTTTAATGAAATGGATTATCTTTTGAATAGAGATAAACAATTTTTAAATTTATTATATAAATTAAAATCTAAACAAATTAATTTTGTTGTAATTTATTTAGAAAATTGTTTTTGGAAAGAATTTTATAATGAAGAAATTGTTATTGAAAATTCTATTTTTATGACACCTAATAATGAAGAAGTAAACTATGGTGTATCACATGGATTATCTAGATTAGTATCAGATAAACAAGAACGAATAATAGATGTCATTAAAGATTCAAATGATTATCATCCAAATATCGAAGGACATCAAATCATAGCATTTGAAATATATAACAAAATAAAAAAACACATAGTATGAGTAAAAAAACATACGCACTTTACATCGGAAGATGGCAAAATTGGCACAAAGGACATCAGTGGCTAATAGACCAACAATTAAATCAAGGTAAAAATGTTTGGTTAGCAATTAGAGATGTTGAAGTAGATGAAAACAATCCTAAAACAGCACAACAAGTATTTGATGAATTAAAAGTAGAACTAAATGATTTATTACAAAGTGGTAAATTGTTTATTTCAGTAATTCCTGATATTGAAAGTGTAAACTATGGTAGAGGTGTGGGGTATGATGTAATTTACCATGAACCACCCGCAGATGTAGCAGTTATTAGTGGAACGGCAATTCGTACTGGTCATATGAAACCAGATGGAACTATGACTTACGATGAAAATAAAGGATAATGTTAGTAGAACGTAAGAGACATATTGCTAAAACCATCTCATATCGTATTTTAAGTACGCTTGTAGGGTTTTTTTTAATGTGGTGGATAAGTGGTTCAATTAAAGTTGGAACTGCATTTGGAGTGGCAGAATTAGTTTATAAACCCATTCAATATTATATTCACGAACGTATATGGTATAAGTGGATTAAATTTGGTTTAAAAAAGAATGTCAAAGATTAAATATATAAATTGTTTCGGTACATCATACACTGCAGGCGGTGGATTCGAATTTGTTGGCATGAGTGATGTTAGAAATAATCTTTTAAAAAAATTTTATTCTGGAATAAATGAAGAACATACTCAATTTAATTTTTCATATCCAGGTCAAATACAACGTTTAAATTCTAAAATTAAAGTAAATAACTATGCTAAAAGTGGTTATGGTAATGATAGAATGATGCGAATGATATATGATATTATAACATCAACTGATTTTGATACGAACGAACATATTTTTTTATTAGAGTTTGGTGGTATTGGTAGAAAAGAATTTTGGTTTCAACCTATTAATGATTTTATAGTAATGAATTATTGGGTAGATTGGGATACTGAAACTCTTAAAAATAGAGTTGATTTGGCAAATTCATATTGTTATGATTCAATTGATATGCAAAACACACTTAAAAACGAAGAACCTTTATTTTTAGAATATTATACCAAAACTTTTAATTTAAAAAATGAAATAAAAAAATATTGGCAAGATATTGATTTTTTTATAGCATATTTAAATTCAAAAAACATAAATTATTTTGTAATAAATGCAGATGAAACTACTCATAAAGAAAATTGTTTTACATATGGAGATGGTATTATTTTTAAACAAAGTAATGATTTTACCAAATTTACAAGTTATAATAAATTAGAAATAGATATTGAAACTAATTATGCTTATAACGATAAACATAATGGATATGTTTCAAATAAAATAGTAGGTCAAACAATATATAATGAATTAATCGATAGGGGATATTTAAAATTTGATAAAATTGATATAGATTATATTGGATTACGAAATTTAAAATTACTAAATACAAATATTATATGATAAAACCACACGTAAGAAACGAATGGGGTCAATTAAAGGAAATTATAGTAGGAACTGCAACTCATGCACAAGTACCTACGATTGGTGATAAATGTTTACATTCAATTGATTATGCACATTTATCAGATGAAGAGTTTGCAAATAGACCATCTGGATTATATCCACAACAATTAATCGATGAAACGCAACAAGATTTAGATGAAATTGCAAGAACATTAGAATCATTAGGAGTTAAAGTACATAGACCCGATGAAAGAGATTTTTCTCAAAAAATTATAACCGATAATTGGGAAGTGGATGGGTATTACAACTATTGTCCACGTGATTCGATGTTGGTTATTAATGATAAGGTAATTGCAACACCTATGACATTACGTCATCGTTCGAATGAAGCTGAAACTTGTAAAAGATTATTTGACCAGAACCATTGGGTCGATGCTCCGAAACCAAAATTATTAGATTCAATATACCAAAGAGAAGACCTTTCTCGTCCTACATTATTAGATGGTGAACCCGTATTTGATGCAGCTAATGTGATTAAACACAATAACGATTTATTGTACTTAGTAAGTAATACTGGTAATAAAGATGGTGCTAAATGGTTAGAAAGATATTGTAAAGAAACATTTGGTAATGAATATAAAGTACATACTGCTGAAAATGTTTATGCATACATTCATATAGATACAACATTTGTATTTCTAAGAGAAGGTTTGGTATTGTTAAACCCATCTCGAGTGAATTGGACTAATTGTCCTGCTATGATAAATGATTTTGATAAAATTTGGGCACCCGAACCATATGCAACACAAGTAATGGATGATTGGTGTCCTGCATCACCTTGGCTTGGGATGAATATCCTACCTATTAATGATAGATTATGTATGGTAGAAGAACATCAAATTTTATTAATGAAAGAATTAAGTAAATGGGGAATCGAATCTATACCAGTTAAGATGAGACATGCTAGAACTTTTAGTGGTGGCCCACATTGCGTAACATTAGATGTAGTAAGAGATGATAATTAATTCAAATAAACGAGTATTAGATTATAATTACCAATTATCAAGAATATTTGAAAGATTTTTTGATGAGAATTATGATAATATGGATACTAAAAATGGTATTTATGATATTGTAGTATTACACAGAGAAGGATTACAAGATAATTTTGATGATGTCAAAAATTATATAAATTCGGAAACTACTATTATTGTAGATATTACTACCGAAAGTGGTAATTTACAAGTATTTTTAGATGATTTGAAATTAAAAACTGATGGTTTACCAAACAAAATTTATCTATTCGTAGATAGTGTTATATCAGAATATTTAAAAAATGTAAATGTAAATTATGAAACAATACAAGGATATGAATTGGTATTTTATGCATTTACAAATACTGCATCTGATTCATATATTCATTTAAAAAAGTCTACAAATTATCAAATTAGAAACGGATTTAATTCCTTTAATGGTAGTCTTAGAAAGCAAAGAATTTTATTTTTATTAGAGTTATTAAAACGTAATATTGATATATCCAATACATCATTTTTATTTTATGTAGGAACACCAAATGGATATTGTTTTATACGAAATGAATATGAATCTATGTGTAAAGAAATGTTTGAAGAACATTTAATATCTGCAGATGATTTAAAACTATTATTAAAAATATCTCTACCAATAGTAATTGATTACGATGTAACCGAACCTACTTATATTTTTAATGAAATTAATGATTCATATAATCATCCGTTAAATTTTGTTACTGAAAATGTAACTGGTATTGTAGATGGTGACGAATCCGAATATGGATTAATAACATTTACTGAAAAAACCTTAAAACCTTTTCTTGCACATCAAATTCCTATGATTTATGGATTACGTGGATTGAACCATATACTAAGAGAATTGGGGTTTGATTTATTTGATGATTTGATTCAACATAATTTGTATGAAAATATAGATGACCCACATAAACGATTATTAGTAATGGTAGATGAATTAGAAAGAGTTTTAAAAACTGATTTGATTGATTATAGAAAAACTAATAGTCATAGATTTGTAAATAATTATTTAAGAATTTTTGAATTATCCCATAAAGGTTTTGATATACTAAATCAATTTTATAAATCAACCATATTATAATATATTTTCCATATTTTTATATAAAAATTTAATAGTACCATACTTATAATAAAATAAGTTACTATGGAAAATAATGAAGAAAAGTTTTTCCCAAACTTTGACCCTACCAAAGATTTAACTCTTGCTGGTAAGAATCGAAGAATGAAAAGGGGATTGGGTGCAAAACCAATATTAGAATCTGAAATCAGAGATGCACAAAAGAAAGCACGTTCCGCAATGGAAGCAGCTAGATTGTTGGGTATATCTTATAATACCTATAAAAAATACGCACGTCAATATAACATCTTTGAAGATTTGAAAAACCCAGATGGTAAAGGTATTCGTAAAGGATATAATATCAAAAGAGGTAAGTTTTCATTAGATGATATTCTTGCAGGTAAATACCCAGATTATCCAATTTGGAAATTAAAACAAAGATTATTATTAAATGGTTACATGCTTGAAAAATGTAACAATTGTGGATTCGAAGAAAAAAGAATTACCGATGGTAAAGTTCCTTTGATATTAGATTTTCACGATGGTAATAGATGTAACCACAAATATGATAATCTAAGAATGTTATGTTTCAATTGTTCATTCTTACTAAACGGAAATTTAACCGGTCCTAAAAAAGAATACGAATACTAATGAGTTTTATTATAGGAAATAAATGTATAGGATGTATTGATGGTGCATGTCTGACGGTTTGTCCAGTAGATTGTATCAACGGTCCAATACATATTGATGATGCAGGACAATCCGTTATACATTTATCCGAAGAAGAAAAGGTAGGTAAACAACTATATATAAATCCAGATGAGTGTATTTTATGTGGAGCATGTGTACCAGAATGTCCAGTTGATGCAATATATAGAGATGAAGATGAAGCTATTGAATTGAACGATGAAATATCTATAAATCTAAATTATGGATTTTATGGATTAGAATGGAAAAAAAAATAATCAAAAAAAGATTTGGAAAATTGATAAAAGTTTCGTATCTTTGTATCTATAATTAATAATTTAAACAAAAACGTTATGAGCAAGTATTTTGAAGTGACCGTAGAGGTTGTAGTTGCAACCCAAAAAAATGGTAAAGACAAGAAAAACAAAGAAATCTACTTAGTAGATGCACAATCAGTAACCGAAGCAGAAGCAAGAGTTGTAAAAGATTTTACCGATGCTAAAGTTCAAATTGATTACAAAGTAAGTGGTGCAAAGGAATCACGTGTTATTAGAGTAATTGAATAATTATGAGTAAAGAACCTGAAATCGTAAAAGAAGAGGTTAAGATAAAGGTTGCCAAACGTGTCCCACCAGGAGATAAGTGGACACCTTTGGACAATCCTACTATTGTATTACAATCCCTTACCGAAGTGTTGGAATATGTGTATCAGAAAAATGGGAAAACTCAATTCTATATGGATGCGAGAGAAGGTATTACTTATATAGTAGATACCGAGGAAAAAGTAATTCAACCAGAACCAGAGAAAAAATGGTCTTTATATGGTGAAGATTAATTTTTTAATTTTTTTATATATATTTATTAACAAACACAAACAAAACAATTATGAGCACATTAGCAATTGTAGTTATTTTATTGGCAGTAGTCGGTGGAGTAACTTATTTGATTACAAAAGGTAAAATCAAAGATGAAAACAACAACAACATTCCAGATGTAGTTGAAGAAAAAATCGAAGAAATTAAGGAACAAACTAAGGTAGTAAAAGCTAAGGCTAAAAAACTTACTGATGATGTTACTAAGGCAGTAAAGGTTGTAGAAAAAACAGCTAAAAAAGTTGCAGTAGAAGCAGAGAAAATTTCTGCAAAACCAAAAACTAAAAAAACATCTGCTAAGAAGTAAGGAGAATCGATGAGTTTAAAATCCATTATCACAGAAGCAATAGTAGTTGATAATATGTTTGATATTGAATCAGAGATGATGTCAATAAAAGAATCTATTATGGAACAATTAGTATTGGAAGGTGTTGATGACCCTGGTGTCCTAAAATGTGTATTTATGGCAGGAGGACCTGGGTCTGGTAAATCTTACATAGCAAATGAAATATTTGGTGTAGGACAAAAAACAATAGCTTCAGTTTCTGCAGGTGGATTGAAATTAGTAAATTCAGATAGTGCATTCGAATCACAATTAAAAAAGAACGGAATCAATCCAAAAGATTTAGCTAAAATCGAAAAGGAAGACCCCGAACTTTGGAAAAAGATTACCGAAGACCCAAATGGAATCCGTAATAAAGCAAAAGCCATAACCACTCAACAGCAATCATTTTATGAAGCAGGTAGATTGGGTATGATTATTGATGGAACGGGTGACGAAGTTACAAAAATAAAAAAGAAAAAAGACCATGCTGAGAGTTTAGGATACGATTGTTTTATGGTATTCGTAAACACTTCGTTGGAAGTTGCGTTAAAAAGAAATGCAGAAAGAGATAGAACTCTACCTGAAAGTTTGGTAAAACAAATTTGGAAGGATTGTCAAAATAACTTAGGTGCATTTCAAGGTATGTTTGGAAGTAATTTTATTATCGTTGATAATACTAGTTATAGTAAAAATGTTTATACATCTACTAACAAAAAGACTGGTAAGGTTTCAACGTATGATAAACCTATCGCTGCCAACATTCAAAAATCAATCGACCAATTTCTCAACAAACCTATCTACAACCCGATAGGAAAAAAGTGGATTTTGAACGCGAGAGCTTTGAAATCTGCAGGGTTAGTTAAAAAGTAATGGCAAAAGCAAAAGGTTCAGCACAATCACAAAAAGTAACATTCGGAAAACGCAAGGGTGGTAAACACGCTAAAACTACTAACAAACATGATAGAAAAGAAAAGAACTATCGTGGACAAGGTAGATAAGTTCCTATTTAATGGAAGATAATAAACAGGTTATAATTTTTGGTGGTGATTCTTTTACTTGGGGTGAGGGGTTAGAACTTTATATACCTACTCCAAAATGGGAATCTGAAAGAGAGTTTTCAAATGGTTGGATGGAATTGGTAAACAAACAAGATTCCGAAACAATTCAATTCAGAGAACAAAATAGATTTGCCGGTATAGTATCAACTCATTTTAATACTATTCCAAAAATTCACTGGACTAATGGTGGTCAATTCGAAACACCTATTTATCTGATAAAGGAAACTTTAAAAAAAATAAGTCCCAATAATCCAAAAGCAATAATTTATCAATTTACAACATTAAATCGAATGTTATTGCATTTAGATATGGATTGTGAATGTGAATTTTGTAAAATCACTGGTATGCAAAAACCTATGATTTTATATACTGATTTTTTGTATAAAAAATTAAATAATATTCCATTAACTAAAGTAGAAGAATTTGGATTAGAATATCTTAGAGATAATCACAATATTCCATTTGAGAATATAGATTTAAACATCATATTTAGAATAATAGATGATATGTTTAAACCAATTTATTTGGAAAATTTAAAATTATTCGTACAAAAATATGTAAAAAATTGGTCATCTTTAACACCAGTATATTTTTTAGATAGTTGGGATGAATACACTTCTAATGTATTAACTGAATTTGATGTTATTAGAAATAATATAATTCCACTAAAAGGCTTTGATGGGAATTATTATACAAATTGGAATATGTGGGAAAAATCATTTGAGTACAAACGAATTGTAAATCAATTTCCAGCAACCCAAAATGGTCATCCAACTTTAATACAACATCAATATATAGCAGAATCTATAATAGAAAAAATGAATCAAAAAAGTATTATATAATATGGATGATTATATATTCTTTGGTGGTGATTCTTTTACATGGGGAGAGGGGTTGGAATTATATATTAACAATCCTTTTTGGGTAAATCAACGTAATTTTAAAAATGGTTGGTTAGAGTTAGAAACTAAACAAACAGATGAAACAATTTGTTTTAGAGAAACTAATCGATTTGCAGGTATAGTATCTAAGTATTTTAATACTAAACAATTAGTTTTAGATTATAATGGTGGTGGATTTGATGCATCTCCTACATTTTTTGATTTACATTCTGATAAAAATCCAAAAACTATAATTTATCAATTCACTACATTTGATAGATTTAACTTACATTTTAGTAGATTTTGTAAATGTGATTTTTGTAAATTGGGTGGGGTAAGACCATATATGTTATATTTAGATTGTTTGAGAAAACTATTAAATAATCAACAATTAACTGAACACGAATCATATCATTTAAATTGGTTAGTTAAAAATAAAAATATTCATTTGAATACCAATATTAATGATGATACTATAAATCAATTCATACCACTATTTTTAGAAAGTATGACTATATTTGTAAATGATTACATAAATAAATGGAATAAAATTACTGATGTGTATTTAATCGATTCTTGGGATTTATATACTTCTAAACTAATAGAAACTATACCAGAAATTAAATCTAAACTAATACCATTAAAGGGATATGATAATGAATGGTATTATAGATGGAGAGATTGGGAATTAACATTTCCACATCGTAGAATTGAAAACGAATTTCCAACAACTCAAAACGGCCATCCAACTTTAATACAACATCAATATATAGCAGAATCTATAATTCATGCTATGGAAAAATAATATGTTTTTTTATTTTATTTATATTTAACTTTAAAATAAAAAAAGAGAGAATATTTTATTATGGATGATTTAACAACATTAATAGGTAAATTTTGTAACATTTTAGAAGATGCAATTGAAGAAGAAAATTGGCGTGATGTCAAAATTGTATTAAAAGAAATGGATGCATTATATGAAGATTTAGAAAGACGTTCTAGTGGGTTCGATACTGATGATTACTAAAAAATAAGTTATGACTTATATTACAAAACAACTCCCAACACTTGAGGAGTTGCAAAAAGAGTTGGAAACTACACCAACCAATATTCAATTTTATGCTAAATATGAAGGATTCAATGGTTCATCTGAATCTATTGATTATATTGATGCTAAATTAAGTGAATATTACAAATCCAAAAAGAATGATTAAACCTTTCTCTATTCTTGACACTAGAACAAAAGAGTGGCAAGATAGAAAACGATGGTGGATTAATACCTACGGAATTAAATCCGAATTAGGTAGAGAACAAACTATTTCTAAAAGTAAATTTTGGGATACGGAAGAAACTGTATCCATTTTTGATGCAACGTTATGTGAAACGATGTATGATTGGTTCTGTCCAAAAGGCGGTAATATTTTAGACCCTTTTGCAGGTGGTTCGGTTAGAGGAATTGTTGCGGAAGAAATGGGATTTAAATATACAGGTATTGATATATCTGAAAAACAAATCAATGCAAATAAATTACAATCCGATAAACCAAATTGGATAGTTGGCGATAGTGAAGATATATTGGAAACAATACACGATGAATTGTATGATTTTATTTTTACTTGCCCACCTTATTATGATTTAGAAATATATTCTGATAAAGAGGAAGATTTATCAAATATGTCCGATAGTGATTTTGATTCTAAATACGCAAGTATATTGACAGAATGTTACAATAAATTAAAACCAAACCGATTTATGTGTATCGTTCTTTCAGAGGTTAGAGAGGTTTCTAAAACTGGTGATTATAAGATTGGTAAATATAGAAACCTAATAGCAAAAACTATAATAGGATGTGAGGAAATTGGATTTCATTTCTATAATGATATGATTTTGTTTAATTCACAACATCAGGCATCACGTATATCTAAAACATATTTTGAACGTAATAGAAAGATTGCATCAGTTCATCAAAATGTATTGGTATTTGTAAAAGGTAATCCAGATTTGGCTACGGAAGATATTGATTGGGATGGAACGTATAAATGTGTAGTAGATGGAGTTAGATATAAATCATTTAGAGAAGCAGCAATATCAATTGACCCAAACGAATTAGTTGCAACGGAAGTAGAACGTAGATGTAAATCCACAAAATCAAAATACAAAGATTGGCAAATCGTTGGTAAAGAGACTAAACCAACTATTCGTTATGAAGTAGATGGAATCCCATTTGAAACTCCAAAACAAATAGCAGATTTAATAGGTGGTGATTTTACCGAACAACGTGCACGAAATTATATAGAATCTGGTAATCCCAAATATCGCCATTGGAAAAAGGTAGATAGTTGGGATGTAGATTATGACCAAATGCAATCTCTATGGGATAATAACATTAGATTGGAATTGCCGGTAATTGAATGTGAAGGAATTGAATTTTATTCCTTAATGGATGCCGGAAAACATTTTGGATGTTCGGATGAAAGAATCCGTCAGAAATTAAAATCAGATAAATACCCAGATTATAAGTATTTAGATTAATCTAACTTTAATGGTTCGGTGTGTTGACGTGGTTTTTTGATTACTGAAACACCTTGAGATTTGGAAATTGCAGCTCCTAAAGTAGAACATAATAAGAATAGTCCTATAAATAAATTAATCATATATTTTTTTGTTTAATGTGTTATTTTACTATAATTATGGCGTGTAATAGTAAAAAAGTAAGAAAAATAGGATTTTCCTAATAAGTTGATGTAAGTTCCTCGTATAGTACAATTTACACTAATATTAGAAAAATTATATATAACTGATTGATTTCCAATCGGTTATTTTTTTGTCCGTAATTATTTGGAAATATGGAATAATCTTACTATATTAGCTTTGTAATGATGATACTTAAAAATAATTCAAAAAAATATTCAAATATATTTGGTAATATCGAAAAGTATTCGTATATTAGCTATGTAATAATTGATAATGATAAACTCTAAAAATATGACAAAAGTACACTCTTCTTATTGGATGAAAGATTGGGATGATGATACTATCGTTTTTAATACGATGAATGAATCAGAACGTAAATCTCATGACCTTTACAAATTGGCCGCTTCTAAAAGAGCCATTTCAAACTTCGTAAATATTGTAACAAACCAACAAATTCCGGTTAAGTTTTCCGAACGTGGTAATTCTTACACCGATGGTAAAGCGGTGGTTATTGGTTCTACAATTACTGACCCAAAAGATTTTGACATCGCAGTAGGGTTGGCACTTCACGAAGGTTCTCACATCAAATTATCTAACTTTGATTTATTACAAAGATTAGAAACTTTAATCCCACAATCACTTAAAGATACTGCGGTGATGAAAGGTGTGTTAAACCCAATTTCAACTATTAAAGATATTTGGAACTATGTTGAAGATAGACGAATCGATTGGTATGTATTTAATCAGGCACCTGGTTATAGAGAATATTACCGAGCGATGTATGATAAATACTTCAATGACCCATTAATTGATAAGGGGTTGAAATCTGATGAATATACTGATGAAACAATCGAAGCCTATATGTTTCGAATCATCAATTTACACAATAAGAATACTGACCTAACTAAATTGGGTGGTCTTCGTAAGATTTATTCAATCATCGGATTGGGTAGTATCAATCGATTACAAAACACTCAAGATACATTAGATATCGCGATGTTAGTGTTTGAAGAAATTCTTAATCACTTACCTCCTGCTCCACAAGGACAAGGACAACAATCACAAAGTGGTGAAGGTCAATCATCTGATGGTGAAGAAGGTGATAATGGTGGTTCTGGTTCGGAAGGTAATTCTGAAATGGGTTCTGATGAAGGTGATGGTGGTGAAGGTGGTTCTGATGAGAATGGTTCATCTGAAATGGGTGGTGATAGTGGTGAAGATTCTATGGGTGGTAGCCCAATGAGTATGGAAACTTCAGCTGATAATGGTAAACCTTCAAAAGATTCGGGTAAGAGTAAATCCTCTAAATCAGCAAATGGTGAATTATCCGATACTCAAAAGAAGTTATTAGATAAGAAAATCGAAAAACAAAAAGATTTCGTTCGTGGTAAGATTAATAAGAAAGCAATGAGTCGTAAAGAGGTTCAAGACCTTAACTCACTTGAAGAATCTGGAACTGAATTGAAATCAGTAGGTGATGCGGTTTCAACTGGTTGGGGTAAACCACAAAAAGGTATTGAATGTATTGTGGTAAATAAATTGACGGAATCACTTATGAATTCTGATATGTGTCCACTTACTTATGTTGATTACAAAACTAAAAAATTCCACACTCATTATGAGAAGGAAATTGCAGATGGTATTCGTATCGGAACTATGTTAGGTAAGAAATTACAGGTACGTGGTGAATCAAGAACTACTATCTTCAATAGACAAAAGAATGGTCGAATTGATAAACGTTTAATTTCCTCTTTAGGATTTGGTAATGAGAATGTGTTTCAATATGCTGAAACTGATTCATATAAGAAAGCCAACTTACACTTATCAATTGATGCAAGTGGTTCGATGAGTGGAATCAAATGGAAACAAACCTTAACAAATGTAACTGCTTTATGTAAGGCAGTTGATATGATTCAAAACTTATCAATTCAGGTTTCAATCCGAACTACTGATAATACTAAACCTTATGTGGTAATTGCTTACGATTCTCGTGTAGATAAGTTTAGTAAAGTTAAGAAGTTATTCCCTGGTCTTAATGCAACAGGAACTACTCCGGAAGGATTATGTTACGAAGCAATTATGAAAATGTTAGTTCCTGCTACAAACGATGTTGATTCATACTTCTTAAACATTTCAGATGGTGAACCTTACTACAGCGGTAGAAATTTCCAATATCAAGGTGACCCTGCTTTTACTCACACTCAAAAGATGGTGAAGCAAATTGAAGGTATGGGTATTAAAACTCTTTCTTACTTTGTGGATGAGATGCCACGAACTGATGTTAGTCGAGGATTCCGTAAGATGTATGGTAAAGGTGCTCAGGCAATCGATGTGACCAACGTTTCACAAATCACTAAGACGATGAATAGTATGTTCCTTTCAAAATAAATCATAAGCCATTGATTTTCAATGGCTTTTTTATTGAAAAAAAGTGGTTAAAAATTTGGAAATGTGGATATTATTTAGTAGTTTAGCTTTATAAGATTAAGAGATATGAAACAAAACAAGACCCTCCCCAAACATCGTCAATTAATGATGGAAAGTTTAGAACTACTATTTAGTGGCAAGAAATCGGAATCTAAAAAGGTCCTTAAAAAAGCCAAAAAAGAAGTTGAAAAATTTTACAAAAATAATTGATAAAATATTTGGAAATGTGGATTAAATTTCCTAGATTAGCTAAGTAATAATTGATAATACTAAAACATAAAAACATTATGAGAAATTCTGAAATTAAGGTTGGTTTGATTTCCAACGAGGTTTACAAGGTTGAAAAGTTCGGTTCTACATTTAAGATGATAGACACCAACGGAAACAAGGTTGGTACATTAGGTACTTCATTAACACGCAAACAAGCCTTCGAAGAAGGTAAGGCAGTTCAAGCGTATGTAGATAAAAGTGGTAAAAAAACTTACCGCAAGGTTGCTATGGATGTGTATAATAATTTGGTCGTTCCTATGAATACTCAAAATGGTGGGGTTCAATCAGAAGAATCACAAGACCATTCTGCTGTTAAAGATTTCATCCACAAAAGTTCGGTAAATCTTAAACCACGTGAGATGGTTATGACTGACCTTAAGTGGAAATACTTAATCCGTTCAGCAGTTCGTGCTAAGAATATTATGATGACTGGTCCTGCTGGTTGTGGTAAAACTATGGCAGCGAAGGCATTGGTTAAAGCATTAAATAGACCTGATTTCTACTTCAACTTAGGTGCTACTCAAGACCCACGAGCAACCTTAATTGGTAATACTCACTTTGACCAAAAGAAGGGTACGTTCTTCTCTGAATCTGCTTTCGTTAAAGCGATTAAGACTCCAAACGCAGTAATCTTATTAGATGAGTTGAGCCGTGCTCACCCTGATGCTTGGAATATCTTAATGACGGTGTTAGACCAAGGCCAACGTTACTTACGTTTGGATGAGGCTGAGAATTCACCGATTGTGAATGTTGCCGAAGGTGTAACGTTCATCGCAACTGCCAACGTTGGTTCTGAATATACATCAACTCGTGTGATTGACCGAGCTATCTTAGACCGTTTCGTAACAATCGAAATGGATGTGTTGACAGACGAACAAGAATATGGATTGTTAAAGTTTATGTTCCCAGAAGTTGATGATGCTGATTTGAAAGCAATCGCTGAAATTGCACATCACACAAGAACTCAATCGATGAGCGAGAATGGTAAATTATCCGCGATGGTTTCGACACGTGCTAGTGTTGAAATGGCTGGTTTGATTTACGATGGTTTCGATTTGTTTGAAGCCGCTGAGATTTCAATCTTCCCATTCTTCTCTCCTGATGGTGGTGTGGATTCTGAACGAACTTATGTGAAACAATTAGTTCAAAAGTATCAAAAAGATGAAACTGGTAAACCTCTTTTCAACGAGGTAAATCAAGACGATAATGTGGATGAAATTCCACAGTTTTAGGGTTAATCAATTATTACAACTGAATGTGGGGAGTTTCTCCCCACACTCTTTAACCTAAGTAAATATGAACCCACAAACAATAAATTTCGCACACTCATTCACATTTCAGAATGACCATAAAAAATTCTTTATTAAGTTTATGGAATGGTATTGGAAATGTAGAGGTATTGATGATTCTCAATTCATTATTGAATTCAATCAAATAGTAACTCTTTCCGATTTTGATTTCATTTACTCACTTTGGAAAAATGGAGTTTCTACTTACGATGAGAAGATGCAAGAAAGATTAAATATCCTAAGAGATATATACATTAACAATTTTAATATAGCAGATGAAAGCAACTGATGAATCAAAAATATACCGAAAACAAATGATTGAATTAGCAATCGAATCTAAACAATCAGTAACAATTCCGGCAAACATTATTGAGAATGAAACATCCGATTCGGTGCTCGGTAAAATTGTTAGAGTGATGTATGAATCAAAGAGAGATGAAGCTGATGCAAGAATTCAATATTTAGAAAATCAAAAGTAATATATGAGTAAACCAGTAAATGAAGGTTGGCTTGAAAATTTGGTAAAAAACTATAAAATACCAACACCAAGCGATACACCTAAATCAAATAAGATTCTAACGGAATCACAATTAAAAATTATTCAAAATGGGAAAGACAAAAAACGAGATGATAGGTAATATATCCAGACAAGAATTGGATGAGGTATTGCAAAAACAATATGAAGATGATGCTTACCAATATCAAGAATGGTTGGAATCGGATGATTATGTAAATTTTGTAAATGACCAATTAGAACAAACTAAACCAGTTTTTTCTATGGATGATATTCAACATGCATTAGATTGGGCACAATCTGCAGTGAATATTGACCCTACCGATATTGGTAAAGATGTGTATGATATTTTATTCATCGAAAAAGTAAACGAACACCTAAACAAAATCCGCTATGATAGATTTTAAAGATTATATTGAAGATATACCTGATTTCCCAAAAGAAGGAATTTTATATAGAGATATTCAACCATTATTAAAAGACCAAAGAGTATTTAAGGAGGCAATCAAACGTATGGGTTCTATGGTAAAAGTACCTGATTATTGGGTTGCAGTAGAATCTCGTGGTTTCCTATTTGCATCTGCATTATCCTATAAATTCGGTGGTGGTATTAAGATTATTCGTAAGAAAGGTAAACTACCAAATAGGCACATCCTTTCAGTAGATTATGGGTTGGAATACGGAACTGATACATTAGAGATGACCGATGATGAGAACGATGGTGCAAAGGTGGTGATTGTAGATGATGTATTCGCTACAGGTGGTACAATCGATGCAGCAATGGAACTATGTGAATTGGCTGGGTATAAAGTGATTGATAAACTATGTTTAGTTGATATTGGGATTAGTGATAGGACAGATGTAAAAAGTTTAATATATTATGGCGAAGATTAAGTTATTTGTAGCCTTAGAGGCAGAACTCCCAAAAGAGATGATTCCGGCTGGTGTTGAGGTATATTATACCGGTGTTGGTAAAATTAATGCAGCCATCAAAGCAACCGAAATTTTATCACCTGCGTATCAAGTATATAAAGATACTACAATTGTATTAAACTACGGAACTGCCGGCTCAAAATCCGTTCCAACCCATTCTTTAGTAGAGTGTAAGGTATTTTATCAAGAAGATATGGATGGTAGACCATTTTCACCACATAAAACTACCCCGTTTGACAACGTAATGTACCCACAAATTGGGGAAGAACCTATCCATTTTGGGGCTGGTGGATACGTTTGTCATACGCAAGACCATTTCCAACAAGACCCGAAAAATGGGGTTTATGATATGGAAGCATACGCTTTAGCAAAGGTTTGTAAGATTTATGGTTATGATTTTACGGCATATAAGTTCATTTCAGATGATGGAAATCCAGATGATTGGGAAGAAAATCACCATTTAGGGGCTGAAAAATTTGTAAAAATTCTTCATAAATATTTGGAAAATTCATAAAAAGGTTGTATATTAGCTTTATAATAATTAAAACACTTAAAACTTAAAATTATGGGATTAGACATGTATTTGTACAAGAAAAATTATATGAGACAGGGTGATTTTTACAAACCCGAATTCGTAAATGAGGTAATTGTTAAAACTGGTGGTGAGATTGATACAAAAATCAAACCAGAACGTATTAGTTATATCGTTGAAGAAATTGGTTATTGGCGTAAAGCTAACCAAATCCACAAATGGTTCGTTGATAATGTTCAAAATGGAATTGATGAATGTCAGAGTTCTTATGTAAGTAGAGAATCATTAGAAGAGTTACTTGAACTATGTAAACAGGTTAGAGATGATAATTCAAAGGCTGAGGAATTACTACCATCAGCAAGTGGGTTCTTCTTTGGTGGAACTGAATACGATGAGTGGTATTTTAACGATATTAATCATACGATTGAAATCATCGAAGAGTGTTTAGCAGATGAAGGAGCAGATGATTTTGAATATTCTTCATCCTGGTAAAAATAAATTTGGTAAATTCGAAAAAATGTTGTATCTTTGATATAACTTAAAAATACAAAAGAAGTGTGGTAAAAGTCCCACCACATGGATTTTGATTAATTTAATCATTAAGAGGACTAAAAAACAAATTTTATGGCAAAAGCTATTAAGACAAAGGTTGATTATCAAATGACAGAATTAGTAAGCAACTTGAACGAAGCAGCAACAACAACTTCGGAGCAAAAACGTGATTTCTACACAACACGTGCATTGTACAACGCAAAACGTTTATCTACAATCTTAGGAAAAGCTAAGGTAGGTGCAATGGCGTTAATCATTGCAGTTGGTATGACAGCATGTGGTAATGCAACATCAGAAGCAAAAGCAGATTCAACTGCAGTAGCAACTGATTCTGCTACAATCACAGCAGATACAACTACTGCACCAGTTGCAGATACTACTTCTGCAGTGAAGTAATTAAGTGGAGCTTTAGGAGTGTAGGGTTCGAATCCCTACTCCACTCAAAATTTTAATCGTAAACTATAAAACAAAAATGAAAACATTCAAAGATTTAGAGTTCAAAGAATTAGATTCTTTTTATAACGGAGTTCAATCTCGTATCCAATTTGAAAATGGATATGGTGCATCGGTAGTGAAACATGAATTTTCCTACGGAGGTAAAGATGGATTATATGAATTGGCAGTAATCAAAGGTGATAATCTATGTTATGATACACCAGTAACATCTGATGTTGAAGGTTATTTATCCGAAGATGAAGTAACCGAATTGTTAAAACAAATTCAAGAATTAAACTCATAATCACTCGTAAGGGTGATTTTTACTTAGTATATGGCGTATAACAAATATAGGTGGTACACAAAAGGTAGACCTAATAAACCTCTACCGGCAGATACTCCACTATTACTGAAAATTAGAAATGGTGACTTTGATTATTCTTATATGTTTAGTGAGGCTAGGAGTGTTAAAGAATCCGCCAAGTTGGCTAGTGAGAATGCTTATAAGAATTATGGGGGTACGGATGAGCAAAATCGTATTGAGGCTTCTATGGAGGCGGGTAGAATGAAACGAATCAAAGCCATTAAATTAGAAATGGAAGCTTATGCAGATGAAAATCGAATTCTTTGGAGATTACAAAAAGAATTGGCATCAGAGTTCGGTAAAGATTTATGGGAAAAATCATTAGAACGTCAAAGAGGTAAAGGAACATTAGAAGACCTTTACTTTTGGTATAAAAAACAAGTCAAAGAAGGTACAACCAAATCAGAAATGGATATTCAGTTTAGACGTAAGAATACCAAAGGTTTAGACCATTTATTTTAACTTTAATATATTTATGTATATGAAAGGGTTTAGTATAAAGCTCATTGAGGGTCTTATAAAAGAAATGGGAAACGATTACAAAAAACTTATTGCAGTAATTCGTTCTATGAGTAACACTATTCATATTAAGACCGTACGCACATACATCAACTTATATTATAAAAAAAATGGTATTAAACATAAAGATATGATTGAATACTATTTCAAAGTAAAATCAAGAAATTTATAGATTATGAACATAAAAAATGATGAATTTGAAGAATATCGTAAAACATTAGCAAATTCAGATGGTTACAATCCTCCAACAGTTTGCATTTCAATATTTCAAAACAAATTAATTTTTACTACCAAAAAAGTAGGTAGTAGATATTTTGAAGATATTAGTGCAATTAGAGATGAATCGGAATCTACTTCTAATGATAGACGAAGTATTGATTTTCAATTAATATTCAATTCAGAAAGTAGTCGTTCTATGCCTGATTATGATGATAGATTGAATTTTGATAAATATTATTTTAAAGTTGCACCACATAGTTTACTATCACAAGATAATTTTTTTGATATTGTTGGTATAAAAAAAATATCCGATTTATTTAACGAATCTACTCAAAAAAATTGGGAATATATTTTTATTGTAAGAGACCCTTTGAAAAGAACTTTGACTGGATTTTGTGAAATAGCAGATTCATATTTTGCAAATTCTATGTTGTATTCGTATTCTCGTAATATAGTACAAAAACATTTTCAAATTGTTTTGGGTCCATCTCCAAATGTATCATTCAAAGATTTACCAATCGAAAAGGTAGTAGAAATTCTTAATGAATATTCTGGTTATATTGGAACTGATTTGGTAAGAGACGAACATACATCTGCTTGGTGTATTTTTTTACGTTCATTTATAATAGACCACAATTTATCTAAAAAAATTAAAATTATTGATTTAGAAGATAAATCTGCTATGTCAATTTTTCCAAAATTAACACAGCCATCTAATAAAGGATATTTAAAAGAATGGATGGATATTAGTAATAGATTTTATGTTGAAAACTTAATAAAAAGTATAGATTTCTTTTTAATACCTGAAACTGAAGCGTATAAAGAATTACTTCAACTGAAATAATATATGGATGAACCTAAAAAAATTCTAACAGTTTATATAGGTGAAAGTGATATTTTCGAATGGGCAACTAATAAGGGAAAATCAATATTAATGCCAGAATTGTTAGTAGGGTGTGAGGAATTATTGTATAACGATTTATTGCAAGTAAAATGTTTAAGAGTAGAATCATTTGTCAGAGGAACTCATAAAGCATTTGACTTCTCCATTTATAGAGATGGATGTGAAGATACGCTAAACAAAATAATGGAATGGGCTTTAGAGAATGAAGAATATGAAATGTGTTCTAGAGTTCATAACTTATTAAATATAAAAAATAATGAATAATATATATACTCCATTACTTAAACGAATCGAAGATTTAAGTATGTCGGTATTTGAACCTACCTTTACTTTTTTTGATAATACGATAGTGATAAACTATAAAAAAACTGGTTCACGTTTTTTTGAAATATTATGTAAAGCACCAATTGGTCATCCGTATGATAATACTCCAGATGGTGATGATTATTCTACACAAATAGATACTAAATTTAAATTATTATCTGAATCAATAAAAGATTATAATGTTTTGAATTCAAAAGGAGTTGATTATTTAATAGAATTTGAATGTAATCAACGAGCTTCTATATTAAAATGGAAAACTTATGCAGAGGTATTAGAAAACGCAGAAGTAAATTCTATTGATGAATTATTAAAAAATCCTAAAAAGAAATTAACGTTTGTAATAAAAAATCCAATAGATAGATTTTTTTCAGGAATAATACAAATATTGATAATGTATATAACTGAAACATTAAAAGATGAAACTGAGCGAGATAGGTTAAAACGATATACTGGTCTTACGGATTCTGATATAAAATATGTATGGAGACGTTCAGATTCTTTTTTTTCAGAAAATTTTCATAACAAATTAATATTAAATCAAGAGACATTAGATGGTATTGATAAGTTTATAATTATATGTACTTATTTGCTTGAAAACAGATTTGATTTAATTTTACAAGATATACATACTGAATGTTATTTAGATTCTATGAAATTTTTAATAGATGGTATAGAAAACGAAAACTATCAGATAATTGATATTGGTGAATGTCATACCAACAAAGCATACAAATTATTTGATGGATTTTCAAATACTATAAAATATTCAGATTATTTTGATGTATTGAGTAAAACTAAATATACAAATAGACACATTTATGATTTTTTATACAAACTATATGATGGACCATATGGGAAATTAAATGCCGTAACCCATTTATTGAAAAAAGAAAATTCATATTATCAAATATTAAAAAATTCAAATCATTTTGTTAGTTTAACTGATGATGATACAATCTAAAAATAATAAATTTTCATATTTAATATTATAAAGAATGTAGTTATGAAAATTTTAGTTATAGGTGATAATTGTACCGATATATTCATATATGGTCGTTGTCAAAGATTAAGTCCAGAGGCACCAATCCCGGTGTTCGAACCATCTAAAACAATCACAAACGATGGTATGGCTGGAAATGTAGTTGCTAATTTGAGAAAATTAGGCATTGAAAAGGTGGAATTGATTTCTAACCACGAACAAATCACAAAAACAAGATACGTTGAAGAAAAATCAAATCAAATGTTATTGCGTGTAGATTCTAATGATAGAGTTAGAAATACATTTGATATAAAAAAAATTGATTTTGATTCATATGATGCAGTAGTTGTTGCAGATTATGATAAAGGATTCTTAACTTTATCAGATATTGAAGAAATATCAAAACGTGCAAAAATATCATTTATTGATACTAAAAAACCTTTGAATGAAAAAATGAAAGGTTATACTTTTATCAAAATAAATGAAGTAGAATGGGAATTGTGTAAAGGAGAGAATTATTCAGATTGGGAAAATAAACTAATTGTAACCATGAGTGAACGTGGTGCAATGTATAATGAAGTTCGCTATCCGGTGAATAATGATATTGAAGTTAGAGATTTAAGTGGTGCAGGTGATACATTTATGGCTAGTTTAGTTGTTAAATATTTAAGTTGCACTGATATAGTAGAAGCAATAAAATATGCAAATGAATGTGCTACGAAGGTAGTACAAAAAAGAGGTGTAGTTACGATATGAAGTTAAAACCAACAAAAGTAGAAAAAAGTTGGGGACATGAGTTATGGATTCATAACGATTCTCAATATTGTGGTAAATTATTGGTATTTGAAAATGAAGGCAATCGATTTTCAATGCATTATCATATGATTAAAAATGAAACTTGGTATATTCAAAAAGGAGCATTTGAATTTCATTCAATTGATACTGAAACAGCAACTTTACAAAAAGATATACTTAATGTGGGTGATGTTGTTTATATTGAAAGAGGTAAACCACATCAATTGATAGCATTAGAACCAGAATCGATTGTATTTGAGGTTTCTACCGAACACTTTGATTCAGATTCGTATAGAATTTATAAAAATAAAGGTAGTGATTTAATATGACAAAAGTTTGGATAAACGGAACGTTTGATGTTTTACATTTAGGACATATAAAACTTTTAGAAAAGGGTGCAGATTTAGGTGATTTTTTAATTGTTGGTGTTGATAGTGATAGAAGAATAAGTGAACTAAAAGGTGAAGAAAGACCAATAAATAAATTAGTAAGTAGAATAACTTTATTGGAATCTATTAGATATGTAGATAGAGTATTGACATTTGATTCTGATGAAGAATTGGAAACTTTAATAAAAACCATAAGACCTGAAATAATGGTAATTGGTGATGAATATAAAGATAAAAGAATTATAGGTAAAGAATATGTAAAAGAAATAGTATTTTTTCCAAAATTAGACGGATTTAGTTCCACTCACATAATAAATAAACTATATGACAAGTAGAAAGTACCTACCAACGTTAGCAGAATTGGTAGATAGATTAAGCATTTCACAATTAAAAGAAGTATTCATTTCAGAACATAAAGATGAGTATGCAAAAGAAATAGAAGAGATTGTGCATGATATTGAATTAATTTTATCTGAAACCGATGGTAGAATTACAGGAGAACAAATACGTGCAAT
>JACCED010088627.1_pt1 | contig 30482 bp, 33 predicted proteins | sample 7455021 | NCBI WGS metagenome assembly JACCED01 (sample SAMN15323456, study PRJNA562643) | freshwater metagenome | isolation source: river surface water | place: USA:Blue River Watershed | collected 2017-08-19 | reverse complement strand
TTTTTTTTCTCCTATTATAGTATAAAGAATATAGCATAAATGGGTGGTGGTCTTCTTCAACTTGTCGCTTATGGTGCTCAGGATGTTTATTTAACTGGTAATCCCCAAATTACTTTCTTCAAAGCTGCATATCGTCGTCATACCAATTTTGCGATTGAGGCGATAGAACAAACCTTCAATGGCACTCCTGCTTTTGGTTCTCGTGTGACCTGTCAAATCACCCGAAATGGTGATTTAATCAATCGTGTTTATTTACGCGCAACTTTTACTAATGATAATGACGTAGCCGCTGTTAATACGCAAAATAACGGCGTGGCGTTAGTTCCTTATTTCGGGCTTAAATTATTAAAGACTATTGAATTAGAGATTGGAGGTCAACGTATTGACAAACATTATGCCGAATGGTTATACATCTGGAATGAGTTATCATTACCTTATGGAAAGCGCAATGGTTATTATACTATGGTTGGTGGTGATAAATTCAATCATTCCATATATATACCTGCCAAACGTTCATATACCGTTTATGTTCCTCTTGAATTCTGGTTTTGTCGTAATGTTGGTCTCGCTCTCCCTCTTATAGCTCTTCAATATCACGAAGTAAAAATAAACATCGACTTAGAATCAAAAGCTAATCTTGTAGATAACAAAGCTAACTATTCAGATAAAGCTTTCGAATTGGTGGATTTAAATGGAACTGCTATTACAACTCCTGCTGCTCCTCCTCTAACTAATTTACAATTCACTGCTTCTCATACTGATAACTTAAAATTAACTAATATAAACTTATGGGTTGATTATATTTTCCTTGATACCGATGAACGTCGACGATTTGCCCAATTATCTCACGAGTATTTAATTGAACAATTACAATTCACTGGCAGTGACACCATCGCAAGCGCTAATACTACCAAGAGTATTCGAATGAATTTTAATCATCCCTGTAAGGAATTAGTATGGTATGTTAAACCATCTAAAGATACCACTGTTCCTAATTCTGGCAATTATGAATTATTTTGGAATAATTTCTCCACTCGCAATAAAGATAACAATCAATGGTTAGGTAACAATCCAGTTTCACAGGCCAAGGTACAACTCAATGGCAATGACCGTTTTGCTGAGCGCGTTGGAAATTATTTCTCATTAGTTCAACCTTATCAGCATCACGAGAATACTCCTGATGCTTATCACGAGGGTATCAATGTTTATTCATTTGCCATCAAACCAGAGGAGCATCAACCATCAGGAACCTTAAATATGTCTCGTATTGATACTGCTATTTTATCAGTGTCTGCCTCAGTTGTTGGTGAAATTTATATCTATACCACCAATTACAACGTCCTTCGTATCCTCTCTGGTATGGGTGGCTTAGCTTATTCTAATTAAAACATCTGGCTTTAATACCACTATCTTCGAGTTTTTCTTTCTTTTTATTGTTATTCATTGTAATTTTAAGTAATTCTATTTCTCTGTCAGTTGCTAATTTATGAAGTTTAATGTCGTGAGCAACTTTTATTTTATTAAATTTAAGAATATCTTCGTTTCTGATATTTTCAAAAACACTGATATCTTTAATATCTCTATTATAACCCTCAATAGTATCCTTAAGTTTTTCATAATGTTCATCAGTAAGTGAATTACTCATCTTGAAAAATTTAACTAACTCCTTTTGTTTATCATATAAATTCTTATAATTAAACAAAGTATCGTGAATATTTTTCAATTTATCCATATTTTCCCTATAATTCTTAAATTTCACAATTGAACTTAGAATAGTAAGAATTGTACTTAATGACAGTGATAATACATTTATAATTAATGAAATTGTTTCGTGTGATATATATTCACCCACCTTAGACCCCTTATACTGAGTATCATAATTTACGATTGTTAATCGAATGGCTTCCACAAAAGTAATTATTGTTGAGATTATTAATATAGATAAAGAAATACGATTAAATCGAAAATAAATTAAATCATATTTAGCAGAAACAATATAGAGGTTATTAGCAATTTTCTTTTTACTTTCACTTATCAATTTTAATAATTGGTCTGCTCTATTCAAAAAAACATCTGTCTTATCTTCCATATCTCCTGTTTGAGATGCTTGTGTTACATTTACCAATTCAGCATAGGCTGAAGGATTTCTCTGAGGTACAGGAATTTCAATAAAAACTTTATCATTTATTGGCTCAATTTTAGGTGATTCCTCGTCACTTACTGTAACTATTTTAATAGTATCATCACCATCCTCATTTCTAATCATCTCTTCTTTCTTAATATAATCACTTAAAATTTCTTGATTTCCTCTCAACTGAATTTCCATTTAATTAATAATATTAATATAATTGTAGAAATTATTACGATAATTAAATCCCTTATATCAAAACAGCGTTTTATCTTATCTTTTTTATTAAAGATTATATTTGCTAATTTAATGGAATTGCTGATAGCTGATTCTAATGAAGTAAATGAATTCTTTTGTTTTCCATTATGAGTTCCTAAGCAATAAACATTTCGATATTTCTTACTTGAAAAATCCAAATAATCATAATTAGGAACTTTAATAAAAGCTGTCTCATTGGATTCCCATTTATCACCTCTTTTTTCATTATTTACAAATGCCAATGTGGGTTTTGGAATATTCTTATAAATTAATCGTAATTGTTCATAAACCTCCTCAATCAATTCCTTTTCATTACATTCATTTGCCGTTTTATTTATAACTCTACCTTTGGCATTTGTATTTACCACAGCACAACTAACAACCGTCTTTGATTTTATTTCCTTAAATTTCATTAAAGCACTCATATTATAGGGAATCAATTGCCATTCTGTTTTAATATTAAAAACTGAAGCATCATCTTCCAATTTTAACTCATAATCCCAATGAAAAGAAATTGATATATATTCGTGATATTCAGTGGCATTCACATAATCATCCGTAATATCAAAAACCTCTTTTGAACCTTTGATTCCTGCTAAATTAGCAGGTGGAATCGCAAATATATAATTTGTGCCTTTTACTTTTGTTCCATCATTTAAAACAATCATATCAATTTTATCTCCTTTAGGAATTATCTCACTTACAGCAGTTTGTAATGAAAAATGAACTTTTTTCATTTCTAAAAACCTCTGCCAATAATTAAAAAGAACTTCGTCATTTGGTCTTCGAGGGACATACGTGGAATATAATAAGGTTTGTATGGTAGTACTTATAAAACTATTTAAGGAAATCTTTTTACTATCACCACCGTCAAAAGAACTACATAAGAAGTCTATATTTTTAATTGCTTCATCACTAAAATCATTCAACTTCATATAATCATACATACTCATATTAACACCGTGTTTATTATCAAAAATGATTATTATGAAATCCCTTGTTAATTTTAATAATTCCATAAAACTTAAAATTTGGTCTTTCAATACACTTTTATTAATGATGTTAAATAATGAATATTTTTTTATAAATAAATCATTGAAATTTAAATTCATCGATTTTAATAACGAAAAGAAGTTTACATAATTCCCAATATAAACGCGCGGACCGTGTTCACAAAAATAATAACTATCCTGATATTTCTTTCTATTTACCTTATGACACCCACCAATAACCCTATCCTTTTCAATGATTAAAACTGATTGATTAGGTTTATGTTTCTTTGCATAATTGGCAAAAGCTAATCCTGCAGGACCCGCACCAATAATTACTGTGTCATAGATAATACTCATCCTTAATTATATTTAATTTTTCTTTTTCACATTAATTTTGACCTTATTTTTGTTTTTCATAAAAACACTCGGGTCATAAGGTTCCTCATCTTCCTCGTCTTCATAAAAGAGTGTATTCTCCTTTCTTTCCTTTTCCAGAGCACACAGACTCCATAACTCAGGCGAGCACAGTTTAAAATCCACATCTTTGGCTTTATACCATTTCACCTGGTCTTCTAAACGATTACTCTGAACCTTATTATCAATTACTAAACATTCATAATTATCAGTACAATTATCCATTACTGTACAGAAGGTTTCAAAGTTATTAAAGATACCAGCATAATGATGATAAATCTTTTCTCTTTCTTTAATGAGGTTATTTTTAAAAATAAAAACATAATCGATATTAGCTCTTAGAATGGGTGGCAAACCCAAGCAATACTGCATAGTAATCAAAAAGAAGATTTTATAATGTCGACCATTCATAAAAATACTGCGAATATTTTTATCAGTTGGCCAGCTCTTATCATAAAGACAGTCATCGAGAATTAAAAAGGCTCTACTATCAATTTCAGACGACCCATATTTCTTCAATTGGTCACCTTTCTGTTTATTAATGGATATTTGACGTTCAAGAAATCTTTTCACAATAGCTGGTTCATATTCATCATAAATAAGCATATTTGGAATAAATTTCTCAAAATAGTTATTGGCTGTTTCAGTGGGACTGATTACTATTCCAACAGGAAGTTCTTTATGATAACTAAGGATATCCTTCATACAATAAGATTTACCAGTGTTTCTTTTACCGATAAAAACAACGACAGAATCACTCTTGATAGTTGAAGGATCGAATTTACGCAATTCTAATTTCATTTTGTATATATAACTAATGCGTATATTTATATATAATTAATCATTATTTTATAATTAGATAACTATGGAATATTACTTAAATTCTTTATTTGTATCAATAATAATATTCTTAATTATTCAATATTTGGAGTATAACAAAGCTTCCAATAATCCAGATGAAGAAGAGCCTTATTCCTTTTTTAAATTATCCAATGTACTTCTATTTGTGATAATTTATGTGGTATTTACAATCACCTTTTTTTATCTCAAAGCTTCTAATATAAAACTATTTTCATTTTTCGACGGAGAAGAAAAAGGCGGGAATAAAAATAACGATTTTGTAAAAGATGATATAGACCCAAAAGTTTTATCCAAAATAAATGATAATTTTGAAACTGGTTTTGCCCCTTTTAATAGTGATAACGACGGTTCTTCATTAAGTTCAATGAGTAGTGCTTCATCGGAATAATATATAAAGAACTTTATATATATATATTTAGTTATGATTACCATTAGTAAGGAAGATTATATTAATAAAGCATTACAGCGACCTTATATTATCGATAGTTTAGAATCTATTACTGAAAAAATAAAAAATAAGGAAAAGGTTATTTTTACTAAATTTGGAGATGGTGAATATATTGCAATGAAATTGAATGATATTAATGACCATAATTGTGACGGTGACCGATATACTCATCAATTAGGTGTTGAAACGTCAAAGGCTATATGTGAATTAGCAGATAGAAGTAGTGAAGAGTATATTTATATTGGTAAGTGGCGAGATTATAGCCATAGCGAAATTATAGAATACTATCACAGCTTATATTACGATTATTTGATTAATAATAATAAAGAGGAGAAATATATACCATTTATTAATTATACATTAGTTTATCCCGACAATCATTTCGATACAAATAATTCAAATATATTTGATTTTGTAGACACCATACAAAAAAGCTCTTATAATAAAGTCATCATTTCCAATGAAAAAAATATGAAATTGAAAATTGTTTTCAAATCAGATACCTTTATTAGTATTCCGGAACAGTCCTGGTACGCTAATGGATTATATGATAATATTAAAACCTCAATCAAGGAAATATTAAAAACAAGACCAGATTCTTTATTATTAATAGCTGCTGGTTTGGCATCAAAAATCTTAATAAATGAGATATCAAAAGAATATCCAAATGTAAGTATTATTGATTTGGGTTCTGGATATGATATTTTAGCACGTAAATATCCTACAAGAGCATGGGGGCAAGGTTTGGAGGGATTTCCAAATTGTTATAAAAATCAATTGGAATATTTTAAACCATTATTACCTCCCAACTATGATGAGTTATAAAATTTTTGCTATTATTTCATCATAAGTAAAATCATAAATCCTACTGGAATATGATTTATCATAATTATCTCCTGTAATATCATCCTTTATCAATGTACCTATATTAACATCCAAATTAAAAATTTCAATAAAAGCAATTGCTATGATTATATAAATGAGATATAAATACGCAGTTGCAAATATATCAGCAAGTGTAAAATTTAGATAATAAGGAAAGAATGTTATTAATGGAATGACCTTTAATATGAATAATACAAATAAAATTCTTATGATATTATTTTTATGAATCTTATTTCTTTTTATTAATAGGATAAATATGATTATATATTGGATAAATGTTACCAATAAAGCAAATAAAGGGCTTACAGAAGTAATAAGTCCTATTCGATAGAGGATATACCAACCAAAAATAATAAAAGAAAAGGTTAATTGATTTATAACTAAAAACACTGTTTCATTTATATCCATCTTTCTATTAATAATAAATATTTAAGGATTATAAAAATATCAATAGTTAATAACTATGGAACATTTGGATATAATTTTTGATAAATATGATACAGATAAAAAAACTAATTTTCATAACTATACGAGACAATATAATGAGTTACTTAAGAATTATAGAGATAAACCTATTAAATTATTAGAAATAGGCGTATATAACGGTGGAAGTATTAGAGCATTTAGAGAAAGTTTTAAAAATTCCACTTGTATTATAGGTTTAGATATTAGGGAAGCATGCAAATCATACGAAGATAGTAATAATAATATTTATGTTGAAATTGGAGATGCTACAAATGAATCATTTATTAAATATATAACAGATAAATATGGCACATTTGATATAGTTGTAGATGATGGGTCGCACGTTAATAGAGATGTTTTTAAATCATTTGAATTATTATTTCCTTTATTGAATGACGATGGATTATATATCGTTGAAGATACTATTTGTTATAAAAGTGATGGTCATTTGGATGGAAATTTTGAAAATCATTTAGATTATTTTAGTAAATACACTAAATATCTAAATCAATGGAGACACGATTCTACTGAAGGAATAAAAGACTTCTGTATAGACCCATTTAAAATTCAAAAGAAAACATCAAATGTATTTGAATATTCTATTGATAAAATTGAATATGGTTGTTCATATATAGGAATTCATAAAAAAATAAGAAAACATTGGATTCCATAGTGGATATTTAAGGATAAGAATAATATTTATATATGATTAAGAATGATTATTGACGAATATCTCAAATATCGTGATGAGTATCGTAATAAGTATGGTGATAATACAATAATATTAATGCAAATAGGTTCTTTTTATGAGGCATATTCCATAATTGAAAATTGTCCCTATTTATATAAGATTGGAGACATATGTAATATGCAAATATCGAGGAAAAATAAGTCAATTAAGGAGATTTCTAAGAATAATCCTCTAATGGCTGGATTTCCCACACATGCATTGGATAAGTTTTTACAAATCTTACTTCAAAATAATTATACCATAGTCAAAATTGACCAAACTACACAACCTCCCAATCCAGAAAGAAAGATTACAGATATTATAAGTCCGTCGACGAATATTAATATCACTTCTAAGAAAAGTAATTACATCCTCGTTTTTTATTTTGAGGAGATTTCAGGATTATTGATTGTAGGTATAAGTGGTGTTGATTTAACTACTGGAAAGTCATTTATATATGAAAATGGAGCTTCAAAAACCGACCCTCAATTTACATTTGATGAGTGTTATCGAATTTTAACGACATATAATCCAACAGAAATCCTTGTATTATCTGATAAGATAAGTGATAAAAATAAACAATTAATTTCATTAATCATAAATGGTTCCAATTATTTAATTCATTATAAATGGGAGAATTATGAGTTGAGTAATCATATACAAAAACTTGAATATCAAAATAGAATTCTTGAAAAATCTTTCCAGAATAATTCAATGTTATCTATCATTGAATTTTTAAATTTGGAGAAATATACCACAGGTAGATTAAGTTTTTGTTGTTTATTACAATTTGCTTATGAGCACAATTCTGAAATAATCAAGGAATTGAATATACCGGAATTATTGGAACAATCACAAATTCTCACAATTGAATATAATAGTTCTCTTCAATTAAATATCATTAGTCATAATGATAATGAAAGACCTCTGTTGGAGATATTAAATAGATGTTCAACAGCTTTTGGTTCAAGAAGATTTAAGGAAAGGTTATTGAATCCCATTAATAATTGCGAGGAGTTAAATAAGAGATATCAGAATGTGGAAGAAATTCTTAAAGATAATAAATTTAAAATCATTAATAAATATTTGAATAATATTATTGATTTGGAGAGAGTAAAAAGACGAATCTTATTGAAAAAGTTAAATCCTTGTGAATGGGGTTCTATTATTAATTCCCTCGAACATTCAATAGAAGCTCTTGGAATCATTGAAGACCATAGTTCCATAGAAATCATTCGAGACTTTTTGGAGGAATTAAAAGTTCTGGATATTGATGAATGTTCCAAATATAACTTGAATGATATTAAGAGTAATATCTTTACAGTTGGATATTTACCAAATATTGATAAATTGATGATTATATATAAAGAAAAAATCGACTTTCTGGATAAAATTGTTGAATTCATAAGTTCCATCGATGATAGTAGTTGTAAATTAGATTTTAATGCGAATGAAGGTTTTTTTATTACCATTACAAAAAAGAGATTTGAGAATGCTTTAAAGAAAAATAAAACTTATATGAGTAAATTTGAGAAAAAGTTGAGTAGTAATAATTCTACCTATAAATTACTATCACCTGAAATTAATGAAGCATCTACTATCATAGAAAACACTCTCAATGAAATTCAAAGTAATGTAAGTAGAGAGTATTTGAAATTCTTAGAAGAATTCCTTAATAAAAATAAAGAACGGTTATCACTTATTATTGAAAATCTAATTGACCTCGATATTAATAGTTGTAATGCTCGTAATGCTTTTGATTATTGTTATTATAAGCCTACAATAGATATGTCTACTGATAATTCCTATATAGAAGCCGAAAATTTACGTCATCCTATCATTGAAAGGATTTCCACAGAGGTTGAATATATTGGTAATGATGTTTCTTTAAATCAATCAGGAATATTATTATATGGAATTAATTCATCAGGTAAGAGTTCATTTATGAAAGCGATTGGTTTATCAATAATTATGGCACAAGCGGGAATGTTTGTACCTGCCACAACATTCAACTATAATCCTTATAATCATATAATGACACGTATTTGTGGTAATGATAATATTTATAAGGGAATGAGTAGTTTTGTGGTTGAAATGACGGAACTTCGAAATATCCTTCAAAGGGCTGATAAGAATAGTCTTGTGATAGGTGATGAAATTTGTTGTGGTACAGAGGCTATTTCAGGTGTTTGTATTGTTTCTTCAGCAATCAATGAATTGATAAATAAAAAGGCTTCTTTTATTTTCACCAGTCATTTACACGAATTAACATCTATTTCATTATTGAAACCCAAGATAGAAGAAGGAAAACAATTGAAGGTTTATCACATGCATATTGAGGTTATTGATGATAAGATTATTTATGAGAGAAAGTTAAAGGAAGGTCAGGGCTCTAATATTTATGGTATTGATGTTTGCAAGTCTTTAGATATGCCTCATTCTTTTATGATAAATGCAGAGATAATTAAAAAGGAACTTCAGGGTCTAAATACGACGATTGTAAACACAAAACAGTCCACTTATAATTCGAATATTTATATTGATATTTGTCAGGTATGTAATATTAATAAAGGTACAGAAACTCATCATATTAATTATCAAGTAAATTCAAATAAAAATGGTAAGTTTGATAATTTTAATAAAAATGCAATTCACAACCTCGTTTGTATATGCGAGGACTGTCATAAAAAGGAACATTCAGGTGAAATAGGAATTATCGGATATAAACAGACAAGTAATGGGGTTAAATTGGAAATTGATAAAAAACCAAGATTATTGAAATTGATAAAAAGAGGAAGGAATAATTGGTTTATTCGAAATAAAATAAGTGATAAATTTATCGTTGCTACAATCGAAGAGGTCATTACCTTTTATAATAAACAAACAAAAGGGCAAATCAAAGAAATTGATATCGAAATGGAAAACATCTTTTATGACCCTACTTTAATTTAATAACTTAAATCACTACAATAATAATTAAACCATTTCCAGAAATCTTCAAGACCTTTCACTTCTTTTACTGCCTCACGCATCTTACCCGAGACTGCTTGAATTTGTGATTTTTCAAACGCATAGGCCATATACTTATCACCTTCGTGTCGAACTGAAATAGTAATAACTCGGGCAATCCTATCATCATTGATAGTAAATCTAACTTCAGTATCAGTAAGATAATAAATATTATGATAGGGACTGTCTCTTGTGGAAATGGCCTTAAATAATTCTCTCAACATTTAATTTTTATTATTTTAGATAGATTTATATAAAAATATGACATTCATTTTTTATTTTAAGATTATAAGACAAAATGGATAATTCATTCGGTTCTGTATGTGATGACAAATTCAAGAATTGGGAGCCACTCGATTTCGAGTATTGGAATGCTGCGAAACGTTTTGATAAGAGTAGGGATTTGGTTGAGACTACTGATAGATTCAAGAATTGGGAGCCGCTCGATTTCGAGTATTGGAATGCTGCGAAGCCTTCTAATAATAGAAGAGATTTGGATGAACTGGATGTTGAGGAAGAATTGGGGTTTTCCAATCATTAGTTTCTTGTATAAAGACAATTTTTGTCTTTTCACGTCGATGAATAAATTTTTATTATTTTAGATAGATTTATATAAAAATTGACAATTATTTTTATTTTAAGATTATAAGACAAAATGGATACTTCATACGATTATGAACCCGTTGGTCCTATCTATGACGAAGCCGAGGAATACGAGGAGTGGGAACCCTCTGACTTTCAGCGTTGGTATTATGGAAAGAAGCAATATGACGAGATGGATAAGTATTTCGAGGTTGAGTTTGATGCCGAGGAGGAATTGAGATTTTCGATTGAAGATTAAAGCTTTAGTTTCGTGTATAAAAAAGACAAATTTTTGTCTTTTTATCAAAAAAAAATGATTTAAATTTTTTTTAAATTTAGATTATATAAATGCTTTATATAAAACCAATGATGCTTGAACCTACGACGGCTTCAATTGCTGTCTATCTTCTTGCTAAAACACCATTAACCATCACAAAAAATAAACGTCTCATTTTAAGGAAACCTTATCACGTGAAGAATAAGATTTGTAAGTGGGTTCTTTATAATCAACATCAGTTAGTAGATACACTCATTGATGAAGGAAATGACTTTTTCATCGATTCTTTAAATTTAATTAAGATTTCACACTTCAATCCATCCATCTTTCTTGCTCTTTATATTATTGCCCTTATATTAGTGATTATTTTTTAACATTCAATCTTAATAGGATTAATTTTAATAACATCAGGATTATCATAAATGGGAGCTAATAATGCTGAATCTAATCTTTTTTCATAAGCATTATCTCTTTTTGAATGGTTGGTAATATTATCATCTGTAATAGCTAATGGGGTAGTTTGATAAATTCTGCCGATATTTCGCGTTGGTTCAGCAGATTCCTGTATATCTATTTGTTTTTTCACATCCATATTAATATTAGATTTATCTATAGATGTGAATTTACCAGCTCCATTGGGAGTATGTGCTGCCTTCATTTGTATTAATTCACGAGTTCCATCGATTTCAGCATTCATCTCTGCATCTCTGTCTGTTGGAACAAAGGTTACAGCACTCTTAAGTCCACCATTATATTCCATATGTGAATATTGTCTTTGTGTATTTTTTGCTGTTTCTTCTTTAATGGCATAACCACCGATAATACTATTTAACAAACCACTGATAAAACCAAATTGACTTCCGCCAGAAGACACAACAGTTTCCTTAAGAGTTGTTTTGGCAACAATAGAAGGGTCATATACATAAGTGCTTTTATAATTTACATTATTTATATTTCTCGTGCTATCTTGTACCGGAAGTGTTTGTTTTACAGTAGTTTTCATTTTATCATCATTTTCCAAATAAGAAAGTTGTCTAACATTTACATTACCTGTATAATCATCGTGAATTAAGGTTTCCTTTACAGTTGTTTTTGCGTCGTCATATAGAGCAGAATAAGTTTCCTTATCACCTGTAAGATTACCAGGTTCACTGTCGTGAATAGTGGTTTCCTTTACAGTTGTTCTTGCGTCATCATATAAAGCTGAATAAGTTTCTTTATCACCTGTAAGATTTGCTGGGTCACTGTCGTGAATAGTGGTTTCCTTTACAGTAGTCTTCATTATATGATTATGAGGGTCATAAGTTGTTTGTTTTTCAGGTATTTGTGGAGCAGCATTTCCATAATAACGTGAGGAATCCACAAAATATTCTTTCATAGTTATTTTAAGAGCATCAGTTATAGGAGCAATAACTGCTTTTACAATAGAGGTAAGATTTGCTACAGGTGTTTGAACTTTAGCCAATTCGTGTTTTTCTGTGTTATAAACTAAAATAGATTTTTTTCCATAATCTTCAGTAGGATTTAATTGTTCATCTTGGTGTTTAATAGAACCATAATAACAGTTGTGAGTTCCAATACGAGTAGTATCCTTAAGATTCTCCTCAGGTCTTGCCGTATCTTTCTTTAAATAGGATTGACCTTTAAACCAATTCTCTTCAGTTTGTCGATAAGTAGTTTCAGGTCTATTTTTATTAAAAGGGGTAACAACTCCTCTTTTATCTATTTGACTTTTCGCAGGTGCTTGTACCGGTATTTCAAATAAAGAAGAGCGTTGGTCATTTGCGGGTCTCAATTCCTCTTTTGTTTTAGGTTTAGCATATATAAGACTATCGGCTTGATGAAATCCGCCAGAACCACTTGAGTTATAACCTTGATTTAATCCAGGAGCTACACGAATACTTTGAATTGGATTATAATTATTAAGACGACCAGTTAAATTAGTTCTTTCTTTTAAGAAATCAGAAGGGTCTTGCATTCCTTTTAATAAAGAGATATCGGTTTGCGGTTGAAAGAATGGCTCAACTTCGGTTTTTCGAGCTTTAAAATCGTTATATCCAAACTTCTCACTGAAAGTGGCGGTGTTATCTAAATTTACAGGTTGTGTAACACCTTTACGTAAGAATTGTTGCATATTTCCGTGAGTAAAATCTTGAATAGGGATTTTGGTGCCCGCTAAACTATTCACATAATTATTATTCACATTATTATATTCATTTGGATCCATATACATATCTGAATAAGAAGGCATCGGAACAACACCAGTTTTGAATGGATTTTTAGCTTTTTCATAAGATTTATTTGCTAAATTTTGTTCATAATCTCTTGTTTGTTTATAATAAGTGGAATTATAGACATTATCCATTGAAGGAGTTTCATTGATTATAAAATCCATTTCTATTATAGATAAACAACAAAAAAATAAATAATTAGTCAGCATAAATAAATCCAAAATCATCTTTTTCAAAATTATCCATATCGCCATCCTCTATTTCCAATGAAAACTCATTTTCTCCTTCCATATCCATATCATTATCGTCAATTGGTTTATTAACATCAATAATAACATCATCTTCCATCATTCCCTCTAATCCAATTTTTTTCAATTCCTTTAATACATCTTTCTCCTCTCTCGATTTCTTATTTAAATCTGATAAAATCTTATCTTTATTTTCCTCACGCATTTTATTAATATAATCAATTTGTTCTTTTAATGTAGGCATCTTATTTTCTTCCATTATCTTAAAAACCTTGGTTTTAATATCACTAAAAATCTTCAAATAAACATCCTTTTCGATATCAAGAGATAAATAGGAATATAAATTAGTTATCTTTTTAATATCAGGGAAACAAGGAATACATATAGCTCGTATCACTATAATAGTCATAATCTGATGAATATCAGTCTCATTATCATCATTGATAATGGAATTTAATTTATCCAACATTTCGATTGTTTTATTAATCTTATAAATAATGGGCATAGCTTTTTCTTTTAAATGACTAAATAGAACAGTCGAAACGGCTATTAATAATTGTCTATAATTGGAGAATTTATAAGTTTTAAATAATTTAATTTTATTTTTATCAAATAAAGGTAGATAATCATTTAAATGAGTTTGATATGTGGCAACTAATCTTATTTTAATATCGTCAATATTACTTTTATTTAAAATTGTGGTATCGTCTAAAGTCTTAAACCAACTATCGAGAGATTTTTCATAAATGGGATATTTAAGACTTTCATATTTAATCCCTCCAAATTTCTCTGGTTTTTCAATTGTTTTTGATTTTGATAAATAGAAACGTAAATATCTCTGTTTATTTAAAACTCTGTCACCTGAAAATTTAGATTTAGCTTTTTCCAAATCCTTGCGATTGGTTTTGAAGAATTTGTCAGCCGTAAAGTCACTATCAATTTGTTCCAAACAACAACCTAAGAGGTATTTATGAATCTTCTCAAATTTAACTGAGGGCATATAAATCAATGATTGAATAAAGGCTTCAAAAAACTTATCATCCGTATAATTCTTATCTTGAAGAAACTTTGCCAATCGTTTTTGTGCCTCCGCTCCCTTATTCTCCTTTTTCTTTTTAACCTCATCTTTTTGAAATTGTTTCAAGTCATTTGCATAATTCTCAGTTATTTTCTTCACAATAGTTGCTTTGAAATCTTTTTCTAATGAATAATAATTATACATCTCTTTATAAACATCTTCAAATATACAAATGAGATAATAAAGAACCCCATCTTTATCTTTAGTTTCCATATTATAAGGAGCACCATATTCATTCCATAATTCATAACAAGGGATATAATAGATATCTTTTGAATATAATAAAGTTTCATCTAATAATTCTTTCTGAAGTTCAATTGACCATTTACAAATGACATCATAAATCATATTCTTAATAATTTCGAGATATTCCTTATTTGCCTCTTTTAATAACTTATCCTCGCTATCACTCTCCAATACATATTTCTCAGTTTTTAATGCCTGTTCTTTACAATGATTCTCATCATATTTATCTTTATATTTCTCTCTGATAATGGTATATTTCTCGGGGATACCTCGATAAAGATTAAAGAGATGATTGGTAATCATCATAAGATTGATAGGTAGTTTACATAACTCCTGTAATTTCATTATAAATGGTAATACTTGTCTTAAAGCTTGAGCAAACCCCTTTTCTAAATTAAAATAATAATTGTTATAATATTTATTTAATTCCTCTTTTTGTTCATCTAAATCTTTTTCTTCTATAATATCATCATCAATTACAGGAATGACTGACTCTTCAGTGTTTGTGTCAATATTCACAGGTATCCCTTCGTAATTCTTAATATCATTTCCAATTTTAAATTCTTTTATTTCTTTTTCAAATGAAAAACTAATTTCATATAAATCCTTATAAACACCCATAAGGAGATTGAATTTATTTTCAATTTTTTCAAAATGTCTTTTTACTGTTTCCATATCAACCTTCAAATAACCTTCAAGTGCTGTTGAGCAATTATCAATTGAAACATTTTTCCTTATATCTCTTAAATTCTTAATGATATCATTATAATTGTCATTATTGATGTTAGTAATTAAAGCGGAGAGGTCTTTATGAAGAGGTAGAGGGTCTATGAAAACCTTTTGAGCTTTGATTAATTCAAGTTCTGATTGAAGTTTTTTAGCAGACATAAGAGTGATATCCACTAATCCAAATGCTTTCTTTAAGACGGAATAGAAGATGAAGCGATTATTATCCAAATGAATTTTTCTATTTTTAAGTGCTGATGAATATTTAACATCCAATTTCTTTTCTTTTTTGTTCAACTCTTTAAGATAGTTGCTTAAAATATCAAAATCCTTGGTATCAATATAATCCAAATCATAATTAAATCTTTTGAGTAGGTTACTTAAAGATAGATAGTGATAATCATCTTCGTCGATTTTATCCAAAGGTAATTTAATCTTATAACTATTCATCAAATCATTAAAATCTTTATAATCATCAGCATTATGAATGTTATCTTTATGTCTTGTTTCAATTAAATGACTACAAATCTTTTCATTTAGATTATTATTATCCTGAACCACTGGCTCATAGAAATAAACACCCATAATAGGTATATCTCTTTCATCGTCTTTAAAAAGGATATAACTGTCATTATCAATTAAATCAATAATAGTGGTGTTCTTGGCATTAAATTTCATACGATTGCTTTCATTATCATACTCAAGTGGGAACCATAACTTATTTTTATTTTTAAAGGCCAATTGAACTTGTTCTTTATTACTACCTTTAATTTTAGCAACAAAATCACTGATTCTAAAGCCTTCTTTTATTGCTTCTTGTTGTTCTTCTTCATCGTCATAAACTTCAGTAAAATTGCCTCGTTTTGCGTCGGCTACTATTATAAAATTTTTGGTATTAATTGGATTTTTTTGTCTATCAATAATTTCATTGAATAACTTCAAGAAACACTCTGCTTTTATGGTGGATTGAAAAAAACCTAAAAGATGATTAGTAATTTCTTCATTTGAGAAGGCGACAAAGGTAGGATTTAATTTAATAATTTCATTATAGGAGACAATTTCGAAATATTCTATTTCGTCCAATTCTTCATCCTGATAATTAAAATCTACCTCTTCCATTTTTCTATAAATAATAAAATAATTAAATAAAAATAATTAAATAAAATCTTGAATTATTAATTACACTTTAAATTCAAAGTAGCACTTGCATAGGGATATCCAGGTGAATATTTACTATTCTCTTTATGCATCTGTCCCCATTGATTTAAATCATTTGAATAATCCATACCAGCATTTTTCATAGGCATAAATTTCTCCTGTTCATCAGGCGTTTCGATACAAGGAACGTGATTATCTTTTGCCACCATACGATAATTAACTCCAATTCTATCAAAACTTTCCAATGCCTTAGCTTGTGGATCCCAACATAAGGGGTCAAAACGATTTATTCCAGTTTCTTTTAAGGTACAAGGAGGATTAGAAAGACGGCAAGATTCAGTAGGAGTGCTACATTTTCGAACATCCTCAATTATTTTAGGCACACATCCAGTAGAGATATAACTATTGGGAGCATAAGCATCACTATTACATTTAGAATTCTTATAATTTAATCCATATAACTCACTTGAATCATCCACTGCCTTTTTCATAGAACAGGTGTGATGACCATAACTTTGATATCGAATTTCTGGGTCATTTGGCATATATTGACTACAATCATCACAATCATTATGAGGAGTAACTAATTTATATACACCTGGAAATATTGAACGTTCTAATTGTTCCTGATATGAGCTTTTATCATATCTCATTCTTGTATCATTTGGATTAAGTTGCATTTGACTATTCTTCTATTAGAATAAGAATAAAAAAAACTTATTAACAATTATTTATTTTAATCGGAGGAGGTAATGGAATGGAGCGATACATAATAGCCTGACATTTAGGCAAATGCTTCATATTCGTATCAATTGGTTCAGTTTTATCATTATTAATCACATTTGTATTACTTGGCATATATTTATTAGTAGGACATTTCGTAATGATTCGGGTTTGTCCTCGTAACTCACTATCCAAATCTACAAGATTTCCTTGTATATGTGAAACAGCAGTACCTCCCACAAATCCTAATTCATGCATACACTTATCCTTATGTTCATATCTATAGGGTGCTAAGATATGACCTAAGGTATCTACATTGGTCTTTAAATCCATTGTATAAGAGCAATTATCATATTTCGTTCTATTAAAGCTCATTATCTCTATTATTTGTAAATATTTTTATTGAAATTTAATCGATTTATATATGAACGAGTATCCTCACCGCCATTCGTCCATATTGGAACTATATGTTCAGGGTTTTGAATATCTTTCATACAATCTACTAATGGAATGGGATTTTTCATTTGAACTTCCATTATTCTCTTTTTACATCCACTCGTTTGATAAGAGGAATCGGAACCCGCTAATAATTCTAATTCCTTATGTGAATCAACTTCACATCCCTTTAATTGAGGAACACCTGTGAAAATTCTCTGAGCTAATTGAATTCGACATCTGTCTCTTGTAACCTTTTCATCATTCATTAATAAATCACTATAAGTATCAACTAAACATGGCTCTGTTAGACCATAACCAGGACGTCCTCTTAAATTGGGATGGTCAAACATAAATTCAGGAACTCTGACTTTGGGACTTTCACAAGGTAATAATTGAGCATAATTTTCAAAAGTGCTGTAATTCATAATTTTATCATTACCTTTATTTAAGAAGTCTTGCCAGCAACTGTCGGAGCATAAATTATTTTGATAATCGAAATAAGTTGTTTTATCCATATATTCTAATTATACTTTATATTATATTATAATAGCATCTTTCTCCATTATTTTCCTTACAAGTCTTATCTCTCGAATATAACCATTTTTCATAAGCTTCGCGGTCATTAGGAATCGTTGTAGCAGGTACGGTATAAAATTGACGTTCAGAAAACTTTCTATCATAGATATCAATGACATCCTTAAATACAGGGTCTTTAAAATAGGTATCGATACCCCTTCTTACCTTTCTATTATCAACATCACAAGCATTTAAATCTAAATTCGTTTTTTCAATAATATTTGGATTCATAAAAGGATTATCTTTTGTTGGTTTCACACAGGTCTTTTGATTAATAACATCTCTATGAAAGAAATCCAATGTCTCTCTTTTTTTTGTTTTTACCTCTTCGTTATATAAATAAATATAAAAAAGGAAAATACACGTAATTAATCCAAATAAGATAAAACCCATTTCTCTGAAAATTAAAGCAGCAATTAGTGATACGAAAATAATCACTGACGCAACTGTGATTAGCTTTTCCTTAAAATTCATCTCTTTCTATTGAAAAGAATTATAAAAAAATTAAAGACGATTACTTTCCTTTTTTAGCTGCCAACTTCTTTTGTAAATCTGCCTTTTTAGCAAGATTTCGCAATCCCTGTTTATTCATCGCCATTTTACTTCCCTTCTTTCCACCACCTCCCATTCCATTCATAGCACTCATCATTTTCATCATATCTGCCATATTAAAACCTGAGGCATCATCCATACCACCACCCTCACCTTTACCAAACATATAAGAAGCAAATTTCATTGCGTCCTTCATAATAGCCTCTTGATTTAATTCACCTGATGAAATTTTATTGGTAACCTTGCTACCTACAGTCGTAAATAGCTCACCAAGACCATTCTCCGGATTTGCGAGAGCCTTGAAGATATCACCATCATTATTATAAAGAGAGCTCTTGAGTTTATCAATATTTACATCATCGATAATCTCCTTAGCAATCTTACCAATAGTTGTGTCTTTAAGATTATCCATACCATCAAAATTAGAATCAGACTTTACCTTATCAGTTTTAATGGAGTTGAGACGTTCAATCACCTTCTTGAAATCCTTATTTTCCAAATCAAACTCTTCTTGGAATGTTTGAAGAACCTTAAGAATATTTGCGGCATCCTCGTCAGACATCTCATTTTTAAAGATATATAGAACACTTAGATAATGATGACATAGGAAGTTATCTCTGAGGAGTTTAGTGATGTCAGCAATAGTAATATCCTTATAAAGACAAACCGATTTTACCTCATCTTTCTTAAGCCAATCATCAGCATCTTCCTTACTTACCTCCACATAGGACTTCCAAAAATCCTCATTACAATTCTCATTAAGAAATAAAACATAATCACCTGATGATTTATCAAATTCCTTATAATGCTCCTTAACTACCTCAACAACTTTAGCAGCAGTAGAGCTATGTTCCTTATGCTTCTTTGCGATAGTTCTAATTTTAGTCAAAAGGTCATAATAATATTGATTAAATATAATTATGGATGAACTCATTTACGTTTATATATATTTAAGATTATTTAATATCCTTAAATAGATTTTCTCTTTCTTTCGTTAATTCCTCGAGAGATGGTAATTTCTTGTCAGCTTTTTCTTTAAAGTTTTTGTCAATGGGTGGAGGGGAAGTAGAAGACCCATCAATTAAATCCCATTTATAATTCTTATTCACAGAAATCGTTGAATTGGTATCATCAATGTCACTATAACTATCACTTAAAATACTTCCTAATGAAAAAGCGTGGGGTTCATTAACACTCACTTGATTATTCATAGGTACAGGCGCACTTAATGACGATGAGTCACTATTACCTTTATCACGAGTACTATTATTCGAAAATAGATAGCCCCGATTGGGTAATAAAAGATAATCAAAAACTGCTTTTCCATAAATAACCTCCTTTGTGGGAAGAAACATAAGAGCTGGAACATTTGTGATTTTTGATTTTATTAATGAAATTTTTGTATCAATACAAACTAATTTAATCGTTTTTTTAGTATCGTGGCGTTTAATAGTATCTAATAAAACAGAACAATGTTGGCAACTTGTACTATAAAATAAAATCATTTATTAAATTACTCACAAATTAAAAATTAAAAAAATGACATAAAAAATTATAAATATCTTAAATAAAGATAAAAATGTTTTCGAGTTATAATTATCACGATAAGGCAGACAGACATTCTTTTCTAATTACGAATGTTGATTTAGCAATCGTAAATTCCATTCGAAGAGTTTTGCTTTCTGAAATTCCGGTGGTTGGTTTTTATGGTGAGGATGAACCTACCATAAAAATTCCATTTAATTCAGGACCTCTTCATAATGAGTTTATGATTCATAGAATTGGATTAATTCCGATTTACGTAAGTGAAGCTATTACTGATACTTATGAGGATGATGATTATAATTTTGAGTTAAATATCAAAAATAAGACAAATGAAATAACTAACATCACCACTGAACATTTCACAGGTACTTATAAAGGTAAAGATTTAACGAAAAAGGAATTAGAGGCTTTATTTCCCCCCAATAAAACTACTAAATCTCATATACTCATAACTCGTTTGCGACCAGGTGAACAAATTCATATAACAGCAACTGCCATTAAAAGGACTGGTAAATTAAATGCCGCCTTTTCACCCGTATCATTAGCCAATTTCTTCTTTGTGGAGAGTGACAAGGAAACGAAAGATAATATTCTCGATAAACAACGTAATTATATCAAAAATGAATATGGTGACCCAATCAGTATCAACTTTCAGATTGAATCTATAAATGGTCTTTCTTATAAATATCTATTTAAGAAAGCCATTGATATCATTATTGAAAAACTTGAGAATCTAATGTTAAAATTAAATGAAGATTCTATTTATATCGAAGCAGTTCCGAGTTGTGAAAATTCTTACAACTTTCAAATTGATAATGAAGATGACACCTTAGGGAATATCATTCAATCACTTCTTCATAATAAATATATTCGCGATGAGAATAAATACAAATCCTATAATTGTTCTTATGTGGGATATATTTGTCCTCACCCGCTCATCAATCGTCTCATAGTTCGTTTCTCTTTGTCAACCAATGATACTCAAATTTATAAGCAATTCTTTATTGATAATTGTAAAGAAATTATAAAAATAATGGAAGATTTACGTTCTGAATGGAATAAATTCTCTATATAACTCTATGTTTATGATAGACCATATAAGTAGCATTAGCACCCTTCAATAGCTCAAAAAGAGGCGGCCATACATTCCAAGCAGATGTAAGAATAATAGTTCTATACTTTTTATCTCCCTCAAGAGGCTCATCAGTATATCTTGTAAGGTTGTAAAAAGCAGTACCATCTTGAATTCTTTTAAGAAGTTCTTTTGTTTTTTCTTCAAATTCGGGAGTGAGTTCACCAGCAACAACGTATTCGAAATGAGACATATTTTTATTACTATTATTATCTTAAATCCTTAAGTAGATTATAATAGACAGTGGCTTCGGCCTCCGAATTTGCCAATTTATCATTAGTATCATAAATAAAACTATTCATATCATAATTGACATATTCAGTGGGTGTAAAATGACTATATTTATCCTCATCATTAGTGATATCATAAGTGGATATCGATGTTTTCAGTTGACATTCAGGTACCACTCCTATGACCTTTATCATTAGGAAGTTTGTGTAAATTCCATTACAAATGGCGAGGATTTTTATATGTTTTGCCAAAGGTCTTTTATCGCGATAGATAAGAACACTGATATCTAATAAATTAGTATTTGAATCATCTAATGAATATTTGTATCTCTTAAGATGATGTTTAATGATTTTATATTTGGAGCCATTGATATCAAAACAACTATCATTCAAACCCTTTGAGAAATCATCAATAACATTTAAATAATAGTTATATAATCTTGTGGAATGATTTATTTCATTTACGTCGTTCCATTTCGACCAATTAATACCGTCACTTAAAGTAATTACCTTTTTATAATCGATGTTAAATTTCTTTCGAAAGATTTCATTTAATTCATCATTACCGTAATCATAAATCACATCATCCTTATTTTTACTGATGATATCATAGGGTAGATATGAATTATAGGAATAATAATCAGGAGAGATTACATTTGTATTGGTATAATTTTTATCAGTGAATGACTCTAATTGATAGGAAATAAAAATTACAAATATTATAATTACTGCTATTACAATTATCAAATTAATAATCATTTATTCTATAATTAATTTATAGAATAATAGTGATGATACTCATACCTATCCTTATTTATATCCTAATCCTCCTTCTTTTATTTATATTAAAACCATCGATAATGTTTCATAAAAATGGAACAATTAAGACCTATAATGGAAAAACAATGATTACATTAGATATCATTTATCCCATCTTGGCCATTCTCTCTTACTATATTTATCTTATTATAAGAATTGTAGCTAAATAATTACTAATATGGATATTATCAAAAATTGGATTATAAATAGCTATGATAATAAAAAATTGTCATTCGATTCTTGTATATTTATGTCCGGCTATAGTGGAATTGGTAAGACCTATAGTATTAATAATTTATGTAAAAATTTGGAATTATTCATCATAAATATCGATAGTTTTAATTGTTGTACTTCGGCACAATTAAACGACCTTTTATATAAAAGTTTTGTTTCATCGTTAATTCAAACATTGACCAATAATAATGCGCGTAAAATTATTATAATTGACGACTTTGATATCCTATTATCATTAGATAGTACAATTAATATAACTCTTCATAATTTCATACAATCAAATACCAATAAATTAAAACATATACCCATCATTTGTATCATTAATAATAATATAGTGAAACGATTAGGGGATATAAAGAAGAAGTGTAAGATTTTTGAAACACCGGTAATGAGTAATATGGAAATTTATGAAATTCTTAAATCCTATAAGAGTGATATTAAGTTTAATGAAGCGACAAAAATAATTGATAATCCTGATTTTAATTTATCAAATGCTATTCGAATGGTAACTAACACCTATTTCAATCACAATGATGATATCATAGCAATTGATGATTTATATTCAAATGTTTTTAATAGAAATAACTTGCGTAGGATTATTAATAAAGAACAATGGATAATACCATTGAATTTTCACGAAAATCTAATCACGGAACTTTATGAAAATAGAAAAGGGGTTAAGAAACAAAAAGAGCTTTTTTATAAATCATTTATGATAAATCTATGCTATTTCGATATTATAATGAGCAAATGTAATGAAATAGGTATAGAACTATTCATTTGTATCATAGAAGGATTATTTAAAATCCCAAATAAGAAAAATAAGAATTTACGACTTAGTAATTTCACGAAGATGTTAAGTTATTTATCATTACAAAAAAAAACGAATAAATCAAATTATAGTAAATCGTTTCCATTCCAGCATATTGGAAATTACCATTTAACATTGATAAATAGAAAATTTATTTATTAATATTAGATAGATATAAATATGGATTCTACACCAAGTTCTTTTAACCCTCTTGACAGTTTAAAAAACGCATTCTCAAGTACCTCCTCTACTTTAACAAGTACAGTAAAGCAAAATTATGATTCATTGTTTAATAGTGGTTATCTTTATTTTGGTCTTGTTGCTGTTGTAATTGTATGTGTATTATTAGCATACCTTCTCTATTATTTAATAACCACTCGATTATTCTTACAAGTAAAAGTTGTGGCTGAAGAAACGAAAACACCGGTTGTTTCTAATGAAAAACGCAAAATAAAATTTACCTATGATAAAACCGGAAATGGTGAACGACGTACCTTTAGTTTCTGGATTTATCTTCACGATATGAATAAATATAAAGGAATGTATAAGAATGTTTTTAATGTTAATGAAACCGAGGAAGTTGTAAATATTAATAAACCATCACCATATATATTCCTTGATAAAAATAATAATCGTCTTTATATCCGCTTTTCAAAGAAAGGTAGTACTGCTGAATTTAAATATTCACAATTGGATGGAAGTCTTGTTGAATTTATGCGTCAAGGGATAGTTATTCCTTATGTTCCATTACAACGATGGGTTCATATTGCTGTTGTCTGTAATGCTAATTCTTATAAGAATTATATTTACGCCTATGTTGATGGTGATCTCGTGAATAGCACAAGTACTGGTGAGAAAGATTCTGTTTTAGATGGTGTGAAGGATTTAAGAGATTTGAATTTAAATGTTCAAGGATTCTTAAATATTGGTGGAAGTCCCAATGATTTTGCTGAGGGACCCGGATTTTCAGGATTAATATCAAAAGTTACCACTTATAATTATGAATTAAATCAAAAGGATATATATGATGATTATTCAAGTGGTCCCATTGGAGGTATATTATCAAGATTAGGATTGTCTAATTATGGCGTAAGAAGTCCCATTTATAAAATATAAAAATATATATAATTAAATAGAAATGTTGGATATATTTATTCAAATCGTATTAGCAATTTTCTTAATATTAATAATGGGATTTATTGCCTATTCAATATTTGATAGAGAATATGTAAATTCCATTAAGATATTTAATACGAATAAACACGATACCGAGATTTTCAAGGGAATTTATGAATTTGACAATCCTATGGGTATAGTAGAGACTTACAATAAAGACAGTCCTTATTATAAAGACTTGAATCCATCTGTGAATCAAAATGGAGGTGCTGAATATTCCTATAATTTTTGGTTATATTATAACATTAAAGATTTTAACAATAAACTTATTGATAATACAGCAGAAAAACAAAAATATATAGTTTTATTTTATAAGGGTGTTCAAGATAAATTACCTTATAATCAATATAACTATAGTTGTGATACTGTTGATCGTGATTTAAAACCAAAAGCTAATATTGTAGTTAAAAATCCTTTAGTAAAATTAAGTAATGACGGTACTGAATTAATTGTCGAATATAATAATATTAATCATCCTGATACATTTAATTCATCTTCTGAAAAGTTGAATTGTAGAGCTTCTTCTTTGTTAGACAGTAAGAAAAATAAATTGGGAATTAAGGATATTGATAATCGTATGTATAACAAAACTTTCAATATGGTTACAATTGTTATGCAAGAAAATCCTGCCAATGAAGATGAATTATTTGTAAATAGAACCAATTGTAAAATTTATTTTAATGGAACTTTAATATCTGACCGTTCTACATTAAATAACGAACTTGCGAATGAAAATAATACTAATAGTTATTCCACGGTGATGAAGAAAAATGCGGGATATTTATATTTAAATCCTTTCCCTCATTTTGAAGATGCTGGTATTAATAGTGTAAGAACTATAACTGAGAGTGATGAAATAACCAAGGACGTGCCTCTTAAAATGGCCAATTTAACATATCATAATTATGCTCTTTCCAGTGATGATGTCCTAAAATTATATAATAGTAAATTTGATAATACTTTGATTAAATTAGCGGCTAATACCACAAGAACATTCCAGATTGGTAATAAGGTAAATTTTGATATGTACGATACTGATAATGAAAAAGAATTACCAATTAAACCAATATAAAAAATAAAATAATAGTAGTAATAAATGACTAATACGGGTCCTATAGCACAACTTGTAACAGCCAATAGTAGTTCATTATCATATCTTGTTGGTACACCAGGTGATACTAATATAGTTCCTCTTATGAGTTATTATAAATTTGTTTATAAGCGACATACGAATTTCGCAATGGATACGCGAAAATTATATTTTGACGGAACACAACCTTCTTTAAGTGGAAATGAAAATAAATTTAGGTGTTATATAACAAATGTGGGAAATATATTGAATGGACTTTATTTTAGATACAAGTTACCAGATATTTATTCAAGTGATATACATAAATTCAGATGGATACCTAATTTCGGAACTTTATTAATAAAAAAGGCTGAGTTGATTTATAATAATCAGGTATTAGATGTTCTTACAGGTGAATGGTTAATTATCTCAAATGAATTGACTGAAAATGTTAAAGATAATTTCAATAAAATTACTGGAAATCTAAGTAGTTTTTTTAATCCTAAAATGGACATTCCAATCATTACTATCAATAATAATAGATATGCTAATGCTTATCCAATTGGTAATAAAGCTACAGGTGTTGCTTCTATTAAGGGTCGAGAAATAATTGTTCCATTATCCTTTAATTTTACAAAAAATCCATCATTGGGCGTTTTATTATCAAAAATTGGAATTGCTAATAATTTCTATTTGGAGATTACACTTGAAAGTATTGAAAATCTTTATCAGGTTTATTCAAGTGATTTAAATTTATTTGTAAGTCCAGCCTTTTATAATGAATTAAATCCAAATGATAAAATCTCATTTGATACCTTTATTACCAATAAGCAAATAAATGCTTATGTGGAGGCTAATATTACCTTTCTTAATAATAATGAACTCACTCAGCTAAACATAACACCTCAAATTGATGTTATTGTTGATAAAATGGTAATGAGTACCGAAACAGTCGTTAATCCCGGTGTTGATTTAGCAAATGAGATTGCCTTACAAGGAGTAAATACTCCTATTAAGGAAATCATTTGGACATTAAAAAGAGATGACTATTATCGTTTCAATAATCTCACTAATTATACCAATAGTGTCGTCGAGAATAACGATAAGCCTATTATGAGTAAAGCAATGATTATGTATAATAGGACGATTGAAAGGGTGGCTGAAAATGACGCAAACTTCTTTAATATAATTCAACCTCACAGACATCATACAAGTATTCCAAAACAAGGTATTTATTGTTATTCATATGCTTTATTCCCTGAGAAATCTCAACCGTCTGGCTGTGCTGATAATTCAACTATTCAAACATCTCTTTATGTTTATACAAATAAAGAGGATAATTTGGAATTGAATGATAAATTAACAAGATTGGGAGGAAGAGTACAACCTTATACTTATAAATATCGATTGAATTATTATGTGAGAACCATTAATATCCTAAGATATATCAATGGAACGGTAGAATATGCTTTCCGAATTTAATTTTTTTATTTATAATAAATAATGGATTTAACGTTATTTATTGTATTTATAGTGATTATAATCTCTTTTGTTTATTTCATAGGTGCGTTACAAGAGCTTCAAAAAGAAGTAAGAAATTTATCTGTAAATAAATGTCCTTATTCAATTACTGAAAATAAGAAAGATATAAGTGAGGTATTAGGGACTATTAAAGAAGTTTTCTTTAATTACTTAAGAAAATAAGGCGTAATATATTTCTAATATGCCTCGAAAGAAAGTTGTTAGTGACGTGGTTGTAAAGAAATCAAACAAGAAGAATATTATTGATAGTATGATACGTGAAAATGATACCAATGATATTATAATTCAAATACCAATATCTCAAAATAAGATTAATGCTATCATCAATAATGAAAAAAATGATGATAGAATTGTGGACGAGCCATCACCTTATGAAAGTATTTGTTATTTTAATAATGATGTAAGTGATATTTCTTGTGATAATGAATTTTATCACGCAAATATAAATAACTTTCAAAATAAAAATAATACTCATTGTTATTGGTGCTGTCATTTAATTGAGGGAAATGTTTATGGTTTACCTTATAACTATGATTCCATCAATGACACCTATTACGTTACTGGTTATTTTTGTTCATTTGAATGTAAAAGTGCCTACAACTTTTCTATTAATGGTGGAAGTGATAAGGTCTGGGAAATTAATAGTTGGATACAGATGATTGCTAAAAGATGTGGAATCACAAAGACAATTCGACCAGCTCCATCGAGATATCTATTAAAGATGTTTGGAGGCACAATGACCATTGATGAATTTAGAGAAGCTCACGCAAATAATGATAAAACCTATATCCTAAATGTCCCACCGATGATTGCTGCAAATTCAACTACTGAAATTTTAAACACCTCTTATTTGAACAAGATTTCGGGAAAATAAAAAATGATATAAAGATTTAAAACCTTTATATATCGTAATCAAATTAATTTCTAATGGATGATATTTATTTTACTCCTTATAAGGTTAGCACAATTACTTGTAATGTCGATTTAGGAATTAATATTGATTTAGTTGTTCTTTATGAAAATTTTACTATAGAAGGTAAGTCGAATTTTATTTGGATACATTATCCAAAAATAGAGGGAGATAATAAGCGAGGTGTTTATCCGAAAAAGAAGAGAAATGTTAAAAACACCACAAAAAAGACGTCATTTGACAATCAAGTAACAGTCTTATATAAGGCTGATAATTATCCTAATTTGAAGATTTTCAAGAATGGCAATATTCAAATTACGGGGGTTAAAAATAAAGATGATGTGAATGTAATTGTAAATCAAGTGATTGAAGAATTGAAACGAATTCATAAATTGAATCCCAAGATTAGTTCTAATGAGAATTTTAATGAAGCGATTGGTTTTAATAATTTCCATATTCGAATGATTAATACCGATTTCAAAACCTATTCCAATCCTGAAATGACAGATAAATTTATTATTAGACGGAAGGTGTTACATAAAATTCTCATTAGTGACCAATATAATAATAAGTGTAGTTTCGAACCCGGTAAGTATCACGGAGTAAAATTGGAGTTTTTCTGGAATAAAAATAAGGATAAACAAAATGGTATTTGTGGATGTTGTGATAATTGTTTTGGAAAGGGTAGTGGAAATGGATTAAAGGATTGTAAGAAAATTACGGTTGCTATCTTTGAAAGTGGAAGTGTTTTAATTACAGGAGGTGTTTCATTTGAACAGATTAATGATGCTTATAGTTATATCACAACTATCTTTAAAAATCATAAAGATGAAATTAAAAAAGCTGATTTAAGTAGGCTCTTATAATAGTTTATCTATTTTTTCTAATATCTCATTAAAACCCGAGATAGTTTCAGAGTTATAATAAAGTTTATATTCGTGTTCATCATATACGATAATCTTAAATTTAATTATTTTTTCTTCATTTACAATTAAATTTCTAACACAGATAAGTTCCTTATTTATATCATCATAGAAATCATTATAAATATCTTCGATACGAATAGGGGTCTTCGATTTTTCTATTTTCAATTGTAGAAAGACATCAATATATTCAATATTTTTATAATCAAATAAATCAAATAAAAGCAATTGAATTTCGTTGAAATTTCTATAATCATTCTTTTCATAATTTAACTCGACACCATTATCAGTTTCCTTGAATAATAAAGTAAAGTCATCAAATTTATATCTATAAAGATTGTAACCATCTCTATAAGCTATTGAAAGTTTATAAAGAGAGGCATTCTTTTTCATAAATAAACGTATATCTTCCATTATATCGTAAAATATATAAAATATATAATCATTTTTTATTTATAAGTAATAATGAGTTATGTTAGACATCTCTATTACAACTATATGGCCATAAAAAACAACTTAATCTTATCTGTTCTTTTATTTGGAAATTGTATTATTCCAAATTACTTCAATGACAAAATTGTGAAATATAAAGTTGCTGGTGATGAATATTATAAGTATCTCGTCTTATTATCCATCAATGATGAAATTCAAAGTAAATATAATATCGATATGATTAGTATCGGTCTTAAGTTATATGATAATTATAAAAAAGTGGTTTCGACCGATGACGATGTTTTAAGTGAAATAAGTGATATGAGTGATTTAAGTGATGATATTACTTCTTCTTAATTATCTTTATCTTGACAATTCTTGCTTTTTTGATAGTCTTCTTCACCATCTTTTTTTTTCTATTTGATTTGGCCTTTTTGTCCTTTTGTGGTTTAATCGGAGGTAAATTAAACATTCCAGTGGCAGGAGTAGTGGTTCCAAAGGTAGGAGGTTTGGCTGGTGCTGGAAAGTTGAAGGTTCCTGTGGTAGGAGTGGTGGTTCCAAAGGTAAGAGGTTTGGCTGGTGCTGGAAAGTTGAAGGTTCCAGTGGTAGGAGTAGTGGTTCCAAAGGTAGGAGG